>JAEEGG010010159.1_pt1 | contig 20862 bp, 13 predicted proteins | sample 9134161 | NCBI WGS metagenome assembly JAEEGG01 (sample SAMN16246543, study PRJNA631951) | gut metagenome | biome: gut microbiome; feature: rumen; material: CR-attached | host: Bos | place: Iran: Karaj | collected 2018-10 | reverse complement strand
GTGCAGAGTTTTTCCGAAACATTTGGATGGTTGAGAAGGTGCGCCGTCATTTCGACGATGCAGAGGTAGAGCTATTCCGTAAAGTGTTTGCCGAGGGCAAGCAAGGCGGAGAGTTTGATATTGACAACGTAGAACTCGTGGCTGACATTACTCACTATTGTATCAAAGGACTGGAAGTGCCATATATCTACGGTCGCATAGCCCGTGGTATGACAGAAGAAGCCACCAAACCCCAAGTAGCAAAATTTGTCTATGGCGCTCTGGGAAAGAAGAATAAAATATAGTATTGTATTATAAAGAAAAGAAAATGGGATTATTAGAAGGTAAGACTGCGCTGATTACTGGTGCAGCACGCGGTATCGGAAAGGCTATCGCATTGAAGTTCGCCGCTGAGGGCGCAAACATCGCATTCACCGACCTGCAGGTCAACGAAGAGACAGAGAAAGAGATTGCCGCTCTGGGTGTTAAAGCTAAGAGCTATGCATCAAACGCTGCCGACTTTGCTCAGACCGAAGAGGTTGTCAAGGCCGTAAAAGAAGAATTCGGTTCAATTGATATTCTGGTAAACAACGCTGGTATCACCAAGGACGGACTGATGCTTCGCATGACCGAGCAGCAGTGGGATGCCGTGATTGCAGTAAACCTGAAATCAGCATTCAATTTCATCCACGCTTGTGTACCCGTCATGATGCGTCAGCGTGGTGGTAGCATCATCAATATGGCCTCAGTAGTAGGTGTTCATGGTAACGCTGGTCAGGCTAACTATGCCGCTTCAAAGGCTGGTCTGATTGCCTTGGCTAAGAGTATCGCTCAGGAGATGGGTCCCAAGGGTATCCGTGCCAACTCTATCGCCCCTGGCTTCATTGAGACAGCCATGACCGCTGCCCTGCCTGAGGATATCCGTAAGGAATGGTGCAACAAGATCCCCCTGCGCCGTGGTGGTCAGGTAGAGGATATCGCCAACGTCGCTACGTTCCTGGCTTCTGACATGTCAAGCTATGTAAGCGGACAGGTAATCCAGGTTGATGGTGGTATGAACATGTAAGCCACAGAACAAGAAATAAGAAATACCACAGTAAGAAAAGCGGGCAAATCCTTTGCGGTTTGCTCGCTTATTCGTACCTTTGCAGGCAAAGAAAAGTCAAAAAGAATGCAAGTAATCTACGAGGACAACCATATTATTATAGTCAACAAGGAAAGTGGAGAGATTGTTCAGGGTGACAAAACCGGCGACCGTCCCCTTTCAGAAATTGTAAAAGACTACATCAAAGAAAAATACCAGAAACCCAGGGCCGTGTTCCTCGGGGTGGTACACAGACTAGACCGTCCCGTGAGCGGTTTGGTCATTTTTGCTCGTACTTCAAAGGCTCTCACCCGTCTTAATAAGATGTTTGCCGAGAAGGAACAAGTACGAAAGACGTACTGGGCGATTGTGGAGAGAAAAAAAGAGAAAAGAAAAACGAGAAATAGAGATGAAGAAATGGAGGAATGCCAAGAGCAAGATCACTTCTCATTTCTCACTCCTCATTCCTCAATTCTCACTCCTCAGTCCTCATTTATAACAGTAACACACTGGCTGATACGCAACGAGGATCAAAACAAGAGCTATGCCTACAAAACAGAAAAGCCCAACTCCAAGAAAGCTATCCTAAAGTACAGGGTGTTGGCTCAGGGCGACAACTACACGCTGGTAGAGGTACAACTCCTTACTGGTCGCCATCATCAGATACGCTGCCAGTTGGCAGCCATTGGTCATCCTATCAAGGGCGACCTGAAATACGGAGCCAAGCGTTCGAACCCCGACGGCAGCATCTCGTTACAGAGTCACCGTGTGGAGTTTGTTCACCCCGTAAGTAAAGAGACCATCTGCATCGAGATCCCTGTTCCTAACGATCCACTTTGGAAAGCGCTTTCTTCAAATCATAATTCATAATTCACAATCAAGATGAAGAAACGACTGAAGCATATAGTCATTGCAGTCATCGTAGCGATGATAGTCATTCTGACCCTACCGCTGCTTATCTATGTGCCACCCATACAAAACTGGCTGGTACAGGAAGTGGCTATGATTGCTTCTGAGAAGACAGGGTATAACATTACCGTAGAGCATGTAGACCTATGTTTCCCACTTGATTTAGGCGTAGATGGAGTGATGGTGACTCAGGAAGGTGATACCATAGCCGATATACACAGAGCCGTAGTAGGTGTGGGATTTATGCCATTATTAGCAGGAAACATAGAAGTGGACAAGTTGGAGCTACAGGATTCTCGCATCAACACGCTCAACCTGATATCTGACGTTCAGATAAAAGGCGGATTAGGGATTTTTACGCTGAGTCCCAGTAAGATACAGTTAGCAGATAGTCACGGCAAACTGGGCGATGCACTCCTCTCGGATGCAGATATCACCGTATTGCTCAGCGATACCGCCGCCGTTGATACCACAGAATCGGGTCCCCTACCCTGGCTTATTGATATCAACAAAATCTCAATTCTCAAATCTCAATTCTCAATCCACATGCCCGGCGACTCCATGCTGATTGCTGTAGGAGCCGAGAAGATGGAGGCCGAGGGTAGTCGTATCAACTTGGCCGAGGAGCGCTATGGGGTAGAAAAGTTCGCTTGGCAAAACGGTTCCTTCGTATTCGATATGCCTTACGAGCCCCGCATAGAACCTGGAATGCTGGATTATTTCCATATCAACATGAGCGGTATCAACTGGAATATCGACTCGCTGCTCTATGCCAGTCCAATAACGAAGATGAACGTACGCCACGCTGCGATGAAGGATGTGTGTGGACTGACTGTCACGGAACTGAAAGGTGCTGTGGAGCTGGATGATAAGAGCATCCGTCTGCCCGGGCTCACCTTGCAGACACCCTTCACTAACATCTATGCACGGGCTGATATGGATTTCAACGTGGCCGACTCGATTAATCCAGGAAAGATGGATGTCACAATGGATGCTCAAATGGGCAAACAGGACATCGCATGGTTCTATCAGGATCCAATGATTAATAAGTTACCCGAATGGCCCCTGCAAGTGAAAGGAGACGTAAAGGGTAACCTGCAACACTTAGTACTCGACATACAACATTTACTCTGGCCTACTCTGTTAGAAGCTAATGCGCGAGGTACTATTGACAACATGATGGATACAGACCATCTGAAGGCTGATGTGGACATGTATGCCAAAAGTTACAACCTACAGCCACTGCTTGCCAGTTTCGGTGTACCAGCATCGGATGTCAGGATTCCGTATGGACTGACCGTAGATGGTAACGTTAATGTGGACGGGGCCCGTTATACTACCAGTATGATGGCATTCGAGGGGAAAGGCACAGCAAAACTGAATGCTTATTTCGATGCCAACATCATGAAATATGACGCACAAGCCAACATAAACGGTATTGATCTGAGCCACTTCCTACCCAACCTGCAGTTCTCAAGTATCAACTCCCAAGTCTCCATAGAGGGCAAAGGAACAGATTTCCTGAAGCCCAGCACGTGGCTTAATGCCGACGTGAATATAGCGCATCTTGGCTACGACAAGCACAACATGGATGATATCAAGTTGCAAGCCCATCTGAAAAACGGCCACGCCATGTTAGACCTGATGACCTGTAACGCCCTGGTTGACGGAACACTCAATATGGACATCAGCATAAGCAAGGAAGGTAAGTCCAACAGGATTCTCTCGACACTATCCACCCAGATGAGCCATATAGACCTTTATGCTCTAGGCATCACCCCAGACCCGCTGACCATCGGACTGGCAGGCGATTTCGAGGTAAACAGTAACCTGAATGACAGTCACCGACTGAGCGGTCTGATTGATCATATCTACTTGCGAGACTCTATGAGGAGCTACCGACCTGAGAAAGTAGGTATCCTTATGAACCTCACAGCCGACACCACCTATCTGCGGGCACAGAGTGGTTCACTCATCGTAAAACTGGACGCCAGCGGCGGTTATCAGCCCCTATTAAACCAGCTATCAGCATTGGCCGACAGTGCCGTATCACAATTCGACCGTCGTATCATAGACCAGCCAAGGCTAAAGGAGATGTTACCCACGGCACGTCTATACATGACCAGCGGACGCAACAACCCCATGTCGGACTTTCTGAAATCGGTGGCCAATACTGATTTCAAGGAACTGCTGATTGACATAAGCACATCACCCATAACGGGTGTCAACGGTGAAGCACACCTATTCAGTCTGAATGCAGACTCTACACGCATAGACACAATCTACGTGACACTGAAAGACAAGCCCAACCACGGTCTGACCTTCCAAAGTCGCATAGCCAATAACAGAAGGAATCCGCAGTTTGTCTTCACCGCCACCATCGACGGACTGCTACAGGAGCATGGTGCCAGTCTGGGCGTACGCTTCTATGACGACAAGAACAAGTTGGCCCTCCGTCTAGGCTCGAAGGTAGAGATGGAGCATAACGGACTGCGTTTCCACCTATTGCCCAGTCAGCCTACCATCGGCTATCGGGTGTTCACGCTCAACGACGACAACTTCTTATTCCTTCAGGACAATCTCCGATTGCAGGCCAAGGTAAGCCTGTTGGCCGACGATGGCACGGGTGTGAGAGTCTATTCGGAAGACCAAGACTCTACCCTGCTACAAGACCTCACCATCAGTTTGAACCGTTTCGACTTAGACAAACTAACAGCAGCCATCCCCTACATGCCGCATATCACGGGACTACTTGACGGTGACTATCACCTGATGATGGATGAGAAGAAACAGATTTCCGTGGCTAGCGACATGCAGGTAAGAAACATGAGCTACGAGGGTTGCAATATGGGTAACCTCAGTACGGAATTTGTTTATATGCAACGTGAGGATGAGACTCATGCCGTTGAAGGAATGTTGGCACAGAATGGACGCGAGGTTGCTACGTTCAGTGGCAACTACAAGAACAAAAAGGTGACCGGTGGCGACGAACACATTGACGGCACACTGACCCTGATGCGTGCGCCACTCAACCTGCTCAATGGTTTCATTCCCGATCAGCTCATTGGTTTCGAAGGATTTGCCGAGGGTGAGATGAATGTAGAAGGATCTCTCGGTCAGCCTAATGTCAATGGTGAAATCTACGTAGACCAAGCCTTCCTCATTAGTCAACCCTATGGTATCCGTCTGCGTTTCGACAACGACCCCGTACGCATACAACAGTCGAAGTTACTACTTGAGAACTTCACCATGTATGCCTATAACGACAACCCACTGAACATCATGGGTAACATCGACTTCCACGATTTGGACAACATGACGATGGATCTGCGTATGCGCGCCACCAATTACCAGTTGATTAACTCACAACAGACAGCGAAATCGATAGCCTATGGTAAGGGCTTCGTAAACTTCTACGCCAGCATGAGCGGACCCGTGGACCGTCTGAGAATGCGTGGACGACTGGATGTACTGGGAACAACAGATCTGACATATCTGTTATTAGACTCACCACTATCTACCGATAACCAACTGGACGAACTGGTGAAGTTTACCGATTTCAACGATACCACGCAGACCATTGTCCGTCGTCCCACACCTGGTGGATTGGATATGGACCTGAGTATCAATATTGACCCAGGCACACACGTAAAATGCGGCCTGAATGCCGACCTGAGCAACTATGTGGACCTCTTTGGCGGTGGAGAACTACGCATGGCCTATAATACAGACGAACTACGACTCACTGGACGCTACACAATGACAAGCGGACAAATGAAATACTCATTGCCCGTAATTCCCCTGAAGACATTTACCATTCAGGACGGCAGTTATGTAGAATTCAAGGGAGATGCCATGGATCCTACCCTGAACATCACAGCAACGGAACATACCAATGCCAGCGTGGGACAAGAGGGAGAACAGACACGTAGCGTAGCCTTCAACTGTGGTGTGGCTATCACAGGCACACTCAACAAGATGGGACTGGAGTTTATCATTGAGGCTCCCGAAGATTATAGTATCAATAGCGAACTGAGTGCGATGTCGACCGAGCAGCGCAGTAAACTGGCTGTCACCATGCTGACAACAGGCATGTATTTGGCTGATGGCAACACCAGTGGTTTCTCAATGAACTCGGCTCTCAGTTCTTTCCTTGAGAGCGAAATCAATAACATCACGGGGAATGCCTTGAAGAGTATTGATTTAAGTGTAGGACTGAACAATAGTACCGATGCAACAGGAAAGACCCATACCGACTATTCGTTTAAGTTCGCCAAACGTTTCTGGAACAACCGTCTAAAGGTGCAAATAGGCGGTAAGGTATCGTCTGGCAACGATGCCACCCAGCAGAACGGACAAAACCAGTCGTTCTTCGATAATGTCACGATGGAGTACCGCCTCAGTCCTACATCCAACCAATACGTCAAACTATTCTACGACCAGAACTCATACGACTGGCTGGAAGGCTATACAAGTAAATATGGTGGTGGTTATATCTGGAAGAAGAAGCTACAGAAACTGAGCGAGCTTATCAAGCCCACCCCAATAACGACACCCGTTCCACGTTCATCATCACGATTAAGAAATGACACGATACGCTAAACTCCTCATCCTACTGATTGGCATGGTATGCCTGTCGGCTTGCTCCACAACGAAGCATGTGCCCGATGGTGACCAACTGTTTACCGGTCTGACAAAGATTGAATATAAGGACTATGTCAACGACAAGAACTTCATCGCTACACAGGAAGAGGTGGAGGCTGCACTGGCCACAGCGCCCAATGGTGCTCTCTTCGGCAGCAGCTACTATCGCACACCTTTCCCCTATGGTTTATGGATATGGAACTATGCCTACGGCTCCAGCGGTAAGTTCAAAAAATGGCTCAACAAGTCATTTGGCAAGGCCCCTGTACTGATGAGTCAGGTAAACCCAGCCCTTCGAGCCTCTGTGGCCCAGTCAGTTCTCCGTAAAAACGGATACATGCACGGAAAGGTGAGTTATGAAGAAAAACTGCAGCGCAACCCGAAGAAGATGAAGATTGGCTATACGGTGACGCTCGACACGCTGTTTACGATCGACACCTTGAGCTATGTGAACTTCCCACCACAAATGCAGGCGCTGATAGACTCAACGCTGAATGAGGTGCAGGCAAAAGAGGGTGATCCATTCAATGTAGCTACGCTGGATGCCGAGCGCACACGTCTCAGTCAGCTATTCCGTAATAACGGCTATTATTACTATCAATCGAGCTACGCCAGTTATCTGGCAGATACATTTGATGTACGCAACAGGGCGAAACTCCGTCTGCAACTAGCCGATTCCCTACCCGAGCAAGCACTACATCCCTGGTATGTCGGGAATATCAGGATGCAACTGCGAGAAAGTTCACGTCAGCAGATGACTGATAGCATCGGACGACGTTTCCTGAAAATATTCTATGGTACAGGCAAGAAGCATGCACCAATCAGTCCGCGAGTCATCCTACGCGACCTAAAACTTCGTCCGCGTCGACTATTCAGTTACGCCGACTATTCTGAGTCTATACAGAAAATCAATGGTACCGGTGTTTTCTCATCGGTTGACCTGCAATTCACACCACGCGATCGCGACACACTTGATCTGACGCTCAACTGCACATTCGACAAACCATGGGACGTCTATCTGGAGACCAACTTCATCAACCGTACCATCGGTCGTATGGGACCAGAGTTGAAACTCGGTTTTACACGACGAAATGCCTTCCGTGGAGGTGAGAAACTCGACGTCAATCTGCATGGCTCATACGAATGGCAGACCAGTTCTCAGGAATCAAACATGAGCACCTATCAATATGGTGCCGATGCCTCCTTGGAATTTCCACGTATCCTACTCCCCTTCATCAGCGACAGTCCTCAACGCGATAAGGAAGTACGAGTGAAACGCGACAAAAACGGACGCATCAAACGTCCACGCCAGTTCTATGCCACCCCATGGACCATCGCTAAGATATCCACAGACATCATCAGGCGTCCCGGCTACTACAAAATGCACATCGTGAGTGGCGAGTGGACCTATCGCTGGCAACCACGCGAAAGCTCACGTCACGAGTTCTCGCCTATCACCCTGAAATATCAGTATATCAACACCCGTACGGCACAGTTCAATGAACTATTGGAACAGAATCCCTATCTGATGACCGCGATGGACGATTACTTCATACCCAAGATGCGCTATACCTTCACCTACCAGGGCTCAGCCAAGAAACACCACTCGCCCGTACGCTGGGAGACCACGATAGAGGAGTCGGGCAACGTGACGGCACTCTACGACGTGCTGATACAAGGTAACGACTGGAACCAAAAGGAAAAGACACTCTTCAAGAACCCCTACTCCCAGTACGTGAAGATAGAAACCGACCTGACCAAGACATGGCCCATCAACTCGAAGTCGCAGATTGTAGGACATATCAACGCAGGTTGGATGTGGTGTTACGGAAACTCTACAGAAGCACCTTTCAGTGAGCGTTTCTACGTAGGCGGTGCTAACAGTATCCGTGCCTTTACCGTGAGAAGTATCGGTCCTGGAGCCTATCCGTCAATGGGCGGCGTAGGCAACAAGCAGATATCCTACCTATTGCAGAATGGTGACTCAAAACTGGTGATGAACATAGAATACCGTCGCCAATTGGCGGGTAATCTCTATGGTGCCATCTTCGTGGATGCAGGTAATATTTGGAGTAATAGCGACTATACGTTGAATTATGGTGATCTGGACGCTGACGATCGTGATTTCGTAGATAAATGGAACCATGACGTGTCGGATATGAAGTTCAAGCCCAGCAACCTCCTCAATCATCTGGCCACAGGTACAGGCCTTGGACTGCGTTATGACATGGACTTTCTTGTCATCCGTGTGGATTGGGGCTTCGGACTCCATCTGCCCTACGATACCGGTAAATCCGGCTATTTCAACATCCCTCGTTTCAAGGACATGCATGCCCTTCATTTCGCCATCGGATATCCATTCTAAAAATAAAAAGAGTAGCGTGAAGAGAGAAAAAAATAGCACCGTTTATTGTTAAAAAAGGTAGAGCGAGAACAAATTCTCAATTTCCGATTCTCAATTCTCGATTAAAAGTAGTATCTTTGCCACAAAAATAAAAAACAACAAAACAAAATAAAATGAAACCAACCCTATTTCTTTTAGCAGCAGGCATGGGAAGCCGTTATGGCGGCCTGAAGCAGCTCGACGGTCTGGGCCCCAATGGCGAGACCATTATGGACTATAGTATATACGATGCCATCCAGGCTGGATTCGGCAAGATTGTGTGGGTTATCCGCAAAGATTTTGAGGAGCAGTTCCGCACACAGATTCTAGCAAAATATGAAGGTCACGTACCCTGCGAGCTCTGTTTCCAGGCACTCGATGCTCTGCCCGAGGGCTTCAAAGCACCCGAAGGACGTGTAAAACCTTGGGGAACTAACCATGCCGTGCTGATGGGTAAGGACGTTATCAAGGAACCTTTCTGCGTCATCAACTGTGACGACTTCTACGGTCGCGACGCTTTCATGCAGATTGGTAAGTACTTGAGCAACCTGCCTGAGGGCACTAAGAACCAATACGCCATGGTGGGCTTCCGCGTAAGCAACACCCTGTCCGAGAATGGCACTGTGGCTCGTGGCGTATGTGCTTACAACGACAAGCGTCATCTGACTGATGTCGTTGAGCGTACTGAGATTGTACGTTGTGCAGAAGATGGTTCAAAGGCAGGAGAGGCAGATCAGCCTATCCGCTTCAAGAACGAGGACGGCAAATGGGAGGCTCTGGGCGAGAATGTGCCTGTATCAATGAACATGTGGGGCTTCACTCCCGACTACTTCGAGTACTCTGAGGCATATTTCAAGGAGTTCCTCAGCGATCCAAAGAATATGGAGAATCTGAAAGCCGAGTTCTTTATCCCCCTGATGGTCAATAAGCTCATCAACGATGGTACTGCCACTTGCGAGGTGCTCGATACCACCAGTGTATGGTTTGGCGTGACTTATGCTGCCGACCGCGATGCTACCGTTACCCGTATTCAGAAGTTGGTTGACGAGGGAGTTTACCCCAACAAACTGTTTTAAATGCTCGAAAACATTATAACAGAACAAGCGTGCGAGCAACTCCGCACGCTTGTTTCTCATGCTGACACTATCATCTGTATATGCCACCGCAGTCCCGACGGCGATGCCATCGGTTCTGTGTTGGGATGGACGGAATGCTTACGTATGCTGGGAAAAGAAGCCCAGATGATTATTCCGGATCAGTATCCCGACTTCCTGCAGTGGTTACCCAACTCAGAGAAAATGATTCGTTACGACAAGCATAAAGAGGGCTGTGACTGGACAATCCAGCATGCCGACCTCATTTTCTGCTTGGATTTCAATTCGCTTAGCCGTACGGGTGAGGTATGCGAAGCTCTGACTTCCACCAAAGCGGCCAAAGTACTTATTGACCATCACTTGGATCCTGATATCGAGACAACACTCACCATCTCTGTTCCACAGGCCTCTTCAACCTGCGAACTGGTGTTCCGTCTGGCTTGGCAGTTAGGACTCTTCCCCGAAGCCACCAAACATTTTGCTGTTCCCGTCTATTGCGGCATGATGACAGATACTGGCGGCTTCACCTTTAACAGCAATGATCCCGATATCTTCTTTATCATTGGACAGTTGCTCACGAAGCACATCAATAAGGATAAGATCTATCGTAACGTCTATCATAACTATTCCGAAGACCGCATCCGACTGATGGGTTATGTGCTCTACGAGAAGATGGTGTATGACGCACCACGCCATGCAGCCTACTTCACGTTGAGTCGTGCTGACCTGAAACGTTTCCATTTCATCAAGGGCGACGCCGAGGGACTGGTCAATATCCCACAGCAGATTAAGGGTCTGAAGTTGAGCATCTCCCTGCGTGAGGATACCGAGAAAGAGAACCTTATCTGGGTCAGCCTGCGCTCTGTCGACGACTTCCCCTGCAATGAGGTTGCCGCACAGTTCTTCAACGGCGGAGGTCACCTGAATGCCTCTGGCGGCCGTCTGGAGTGCTCGCTCGAGGAAGCTGTCAAGATTGCCCAAAAGGCTATCCTGACGTTCGAGGACAAATTGAAAAGTTAAACAAAATAAGATAAGCTACATGAGAAAAGTATTCTTCGTTATGGCTGTTCTTGGCTGTCTCGTCAGTTTCACATCATGCAACGACTACGAGACCTACGGTGAGAAAAAGGACAAGGAGCGCGCAGCTATCAGGAACTTCATTGCCGAGCAGGGCATCAATGTCATTACAGAGGCTGCCTTTCACGCCCAAGGCGACATGACCGATACCGCAAAGAACGAATATGTCTATCTGAACAATGATGGTGTTTACATGCAGATTGTACATAAGGGATACGGCACGCCAGTACAGAACAATGAACGTGCGACGCTCCTAATGCGTTTCTTTGAGATGTGCATCATGGACTCCACACAAGTTTATAATGACACCGACCCTTACGATCCAGATTATATGGTGGTAGAGCGTACCGGTACGTCCTACACGGCCTATTTTCTTCCCGGCAGTCTGATGTATACCACCTATGGATCTTCATCTGTAGCAGCTGGTCTGCTGTCACCACTTCCCTATATCAATGTTGGTCGTGAGGACGACGAGACAGGACATATTGCTCAGGTAAAACTGATTGTACCCCATTCTAAGGGTCACACCACAGCTTCCAGCTATGTCTATCCATATTATTACGAAATAAGTTATCAACGAGAATACTAATTTTATGACACTAATCAAATCTATTTCAGGTATCCGCGGCACTATTGGCGGACATACGGGTGACACGCTCAACCCCCTGGACATCGTGAAATTCACAACGGCATACGCCACATTCATCAACGGAAAGAAAATCGTTGTAGGTCGTGACGGCCGTATCTCTGGTCCTATGGTACGCGATGTTGTCTGTGGCACCCTTGTTGGAATGGGCTACGAAGTAATCGACATTGGTCTGGCTACCACGCCTACCACCGAACTGGCAGTACGTTGGCACAAAGCCGATGGTGGTATTATCATCACAGCCTCTCACAACCCCACACAATGGAATGCACTGAAACTGCTTAATAGCGAGGGAGAATTCCTCACTGCAGCAGATGGAGCAGAGGTTCTGGCTATTGCTGAGAAAGAAGATTTCGACTACGCTCCCGTAGAGAAACTGGGTCGTGTCATCAAAGACGACACCATGAACCAGCAACATATACAGTCGGTACTCGACCTCCGTCTGGTTGATGTAGAGGCTATCAAGGCCCGCAAATTCCGTGTTTGTGCAGACACCATCAACTCTGTTGGTGGCATCATCCTCCCCGACTTATTCAAAGCACTGGGGGTAGATTTTGAGATACTGAATAGCGAATGCACAGGTCAGTTTGCTCATAACCCGGAACCTCTGGAGAAAAATCTGCAGGGCATCATGGACAAGATGAAGCAGGGCGGTTTCGATCTCGGCATCGTAGTTGACCCTGATGTTGACCGTCTGGCATTTATCTGCGAAGATGGCAAGATGTTTGGCGAGGAATACACACTGGTTTCTGTAGCCGACTATGTACTTTCACACGACAAAGGAAATACCGTCAGCAACCTCTCTTCAACCCGCGCACTGCGCGACGTCACCGAGAAGCACGGTGGTCAATACACAGCTGCTGCCGTTGGCGAGGTCAATGTAACCACGAAGATGAAGGAAGTAGGCGCTGTGATAGGTGGCGAAGGCAATGGTGGAGTTATCTATCCCGAGAGCCACTACGGTCGCGATGCCCTCGTTGGTATCGGTTTGTTCCTCAGCAGTTTGGCACAGAAGGGTATGAAGGCCAGCGAACTGCGTAAGACCTTCCCTGACTATCAGATTGCCAAGAACCGCATTGACCTCACACCTGAGACCGATGTTGACGCCATCCTCGTCAAGGTGAAGGAGATGTTTGCCGCAGATACAGAAGCCACTGTCAACGACATCGACGGTGTAAAGATAGACTTCCCTACCAAGTGGGTACACCTACGCAAATCAAATACTGAGCCCATCATTCGTGTTTACAGTGAGGCTCAGACGATGGACGAGGCTGATGCTTTAGGCAAGAAGCTCATGCAGGTAGTCTACGATATGCAGTAAAAGAGACAACTATAGAGTCACGGGAACAGGTTCATGATTCGCTCAAAAAACGAATTTTAGCAACCTGTTCCCGTGATTTTTTCGTGTTTAAAAGACATTTTTTCGGGGAAAAGTCCCATTCTTCGTATATTATATAAATGTAAACCTATATCTATATAATATTAACTTACAATGTGGACTAGTATTTTGTCTGTAATAGTAGTCATCAACGAACTGATGGCTTCCAACGCAGGATCAGTGATGAGCCCTGCCGTGAATTTCGACAGTTGGATAGAGTTCTATAACCCCACCGAACAGGCTGTCAATCTTTCTGGTATGTATCTCTGTGATGATAAAGAGCACACATGGCAGATGCCCAGCAACATAGGCACCATCCCCGCCAAAGGTTTTAAGGTTGTTTGGTTAGGTTCAAACGATATCAAGTCCAATCAGGCACCATTCAAACTGGATTGCGACGGTGGTGTCATCACCCTCAAGGATAAGAATGGTACTGTTGTGGATAATCTACAATATCCACAATCCATGAGTCGTACCGCCTACGCCCGTACCACTGATGGAGGTGATGAATGGGGATGGACCTCTACACCTACGCCAGAAGCCACAAACACAACAGCTTTATATGCCAATACACGTCTTGAAGCCCCCGTTGTTGACAAGGGTAGCACCATTTTCAAGAACACCATCAGTGTCAAAGTGAACATCCCTGAAGGCACCCGTCTGATGTACACGACCGATGGCAGTATGCCGGAACCACCAAAGGGTAACGGGCAAGAAGCGTCTCCCTGGACGGACTATATTGTCAACGGCAACTGCGAGGATTCTGAGTGTGTGAGCCTCATCACACGTAATGCCGATGGTAATGGCGATGAATATGTCATCACTAATGGCGTCGGCTATAACAACTCACGCGGTATTAAGATTCATGCCACGAAGAATGCATCAAACGATTACAGTTCACAACTTTTTGTCTATACCCCCAACCACGTATGGCAGACTGGCGAGAAATACCGTTTCCGCATGAAAGTACGTGCCGACAAAAATGCCCGTATTACGGCACAGACACATAGTACGCCACACAATTTCATCAATGGCAGCATACTTGACGGTAGCTACAACATCACTACCCAATGGCAGGAAATCAAATACGAAGGCGAGGTTACCGACCAACAAACAGGTTCCAACTACGACTGGTGGACACAACAGAGTTCAGAAGGTAAGATGCAAACCATTGCCTTCAACCTGAATGGAGACAAGCAGGACAACTATTTTTATTTCGATGAGGTTAGTTGGGAACTCTACACTGCCGATGACCAAGCTACAGAAGCCAGTCAGGAGAGCAAGGACGGCATATTCACCTTCGACAAGACCACCAACCTCACGGTGCGTCTCTATAAAGAAGGCTACTTGCCCAGTGTGCCCGTTACACGCTCTTATATCAAAACCTCAAACAACTACACCCTACCCATCATCTCTATCGTAGGTGACAAAAAATACTTCACCGACCCGAAGATTGGTTTCGACTGTGATGGTGATGGCACAAATGGCAAGGTTGCCAGCTACACAGGTGGGCAAGCCCGAAACTATGCCCAAGAATGGGATCGTCCTGTGAACTTCTCATATATAGATACCGATGGTGAGATGCTCTTTAATCAGGACGCCAACATCAAGGTGTCTGGCGGATATACCCGCACACAGCAATACCGATCATTCAAGCTGAAGGCCAGTAAGATATTCGACGGAGAGAACCGTTACAACTATCCCTTCTTCCCCCAGAAGCCTTACATTCGTAATAAAACATTGTTGATCCGCAATGGCGGTAACGACATCTGGCGCCATAATGCCCGTTTCATTGACCCCGCCCTTGAAACCATCATCCAGCGTTCTGGCATCGACCTTGATGTACAGTCATACGTACCCGTTATAGAATATGTAAACGGACAACTGCGTGGCGTATTCAATATGCGTGAGCCAAACAATGATGATTTCGCCTATGCCAACTGGGGCTATGATGACGAGGAGATAGACGCCTTCGAGAACCTCACGATAAAGAATGGCGACGACAAAGCTATCAAGCGTATCTTTGAACTGGGTAAGCAGATTAATGCCGAAGGTGCCTACGAAGAGTTGCAGACACTGCTCGACATTGACGAGTTCACCAACTATATGGCTGTCACCTTCTTCCTTTATAATGACGACTGGCCCGATAACAATATCAAAGCTTATCGCAGTCGCAATGATGGTCGCTATCGTTTCGTCAGTTTCGACCTCGACTACGCCTTCAAAGGCTGTTGGGACACCAGCGTTGACAATCCCTTCACAAACTTTGCCAAGTTCAAAGACAACAACGCCCCCCGCACAAGCTACAACAAGGATATCGTCAACCTCTTCCTGAACCTGATGGGACATGACGGTTATCGCCGTAAGTTCATCGATACATTCAGCATCATGGGCGGTAGTGTCTTCGAACCCTCACGCTCAGCGGATATTGTCAATGAGTTACTTGACCATGTCAAAGGCATGTGCCAACTCATGAAGCAACAGGGCATCAATGATGGTCATGACCCCGACCGCTCAGCAAGCACCATTAAGAATAACCTCAGCGGACGTTCAAAGAAAATGGCCGACTATCTGAAGGCTTTCTCATACGCCAAACTCAACAATAGTGCACAGGCCGTTACGCTGACCACCAATATTGAGGGTGCCCACCTCTTCATCAACGATATCAACGTGCCTTATGCCGACTTCGAAGGACACCTCTTTGCTCCGGTCACCCTGCGTGCCGAAGCTCCTTCAGGCTATCGCTTCACTGGATGGAAGCAAGGCAGCAGCATCATTAGCAACAATCCAGAGATGAGTCTGCCCAGTGGTAGCAGTGTCAGCCTCACCGCCACGTTCGCCAAGCTCACCAACAACGAATTGGCAACACAGGGCATCACGCCCGTACGCATCAATGAGGTTAGTGCTGATGATGGCATCTACGTCAATGATTACTTCAAGCGTAAGGACTGGGTAGAGCTTTACAACACCACAGACAAGGATATTGATGCCGAAGGCATGTTCCTCACCGACAATGCAGAGAAGCCCGAGAAATACCAGATTACCAAGGGCGACAGCCAGGCCTCAACCATTATCCCCGCTCATGGCTACCTCATCATCTGGTGCGACAAGGAAAGTCCGTTGTCACAGCTTCATGCCTCATTCAAACTTGATAACGACGGTGACGAACTGATACTCACCGCTGCAGACAAGTCATGGAGCGATCGCTTTGTCTATGCTGCCCACACATCCGACCAAACCGTTGGTCGCTTCCCCGATGGCAGTAATGACATCTATGTAATGAATGTGCCCACCATTGAGAAGAGCAATATCGCCACCAGCTACCTCATTCCTGTGGAACAGTCTGACCTCACTGGCATCAACATCGCCCAAATATCAAACTTCAAACCTCAAATCTTCAACCTTGCTGGTCAGCCCGTCAGCACCCCGCAGCGTGGTGCATGTTATATCGCCCGCATCACCGACAATCAGGGCAACGTAAAGACCGTGAAGTTCATTCAGAAATAAAGCAACCAATAAACCATAAAAGAGGGGCGCACCTGATATCACATCAGTGGCGCCCCTTAGTATTAAAAGCAAACAATAACCTAAAAAACAAACCTATAAACATTCTATCTTCTTGATGCAATGTTAATAACACTCGCTTGTGTTTACAGATGCAAAGATAGGCAGTTTTCCGTGACGTTGCAAAAGGAAAACCCTAAAACAAAGTGGGATTATCCCTATTTCTTAGAGGAAAATCCCACTCACCAAGCCAAAAACTCTGGCAATAACACATTATAAAAATGTCTTCACAACCAATCTCACTTCAATTTACTTCACTGCAAACAGCACTGACAGATCCCTCACGTTGGCACTGCTAACCAACTGATATTTAGAGGTAGGATAACTGCGATGATAGCAGCTCACGTTATTCACGCTGTCGCCAGGCATCAGTGAATAAACCATCTTTTCTACAGGCTGGTCGAAGCAATTGGCAGTATGGTTGTAACGGCTGAACTCAGCGTTGTACTTACCATTTTCCAGAGCGTAATCGTGACGAGAAGCACATACCCAGCTACCATCTACCCAGTTGTAAGCCACGCGACTGGTCAGCGTGCCGTCAGCAGCATAGGTGTATTCATACTTCATGTGGGGCTTCAGGGTCATCATTCCCTTGCGGCTGTAGTTCTTCTTATAGACATACATGGCGGTGATATCCTTTCCAGACTTCTCGACATTGTAGGCATAATCGCCGTCAGACTGATTTGACACTTTCTCATAGACGTTGTTAACAGTCTCAGAGGTCAGTACTTGTGCATTAGCACTCATAGCAGCTACACACATCAGGGTTGCAAAAACTAACTTTTTCATATTCGTTCGGTTTTAAAAATTATTGTTATGTTCTTTTTTGTTGTCTTTACTCTTTAGATGCAAAGTCTGGTTGTTTTATTACAGACATTTGCGATTTTTTTTATTTTTCTTTCACCCGTTAGACGTAACAGGTGAATCAAAAAGTTGCAAGCAACTGATATTTTTTTCGTCTCTTACCTCCTGACATCTTTAGATGTCATTTAGTCAGCAGTTTACGCAAAAAAACATCGTGGACAATAATCATATTTCTTTTGCGTTAAGGAAATATAGGGTATCTGCAATCCAGTATAAACGACAATATGATGACCATGAGATTTCTATACATAACATTATACCTGTGCATGATGAGCCTTAGCTGTATGGCGCAGACAAAGGACTTTGCAGTGGATACACTGAGTAATGAGGTGTTTCTGCGGATGCAGGGGAAATCATATCCTGAGGGATGCAGCGTGAGGCGTAGTGAGCTGAGGTATCTGCAGGTAAAGCATTATGATGCGGAAGGAAAGATACATAAGGGCGAACTGGTATGCAATAAAAAGATTGCCACAGATCTGCTAGACATCTTCCGAAAGCTTTACGAGGCCCGCTACCCCATCGAAAAGATAGCACTGATTGATGACTATGATGCCGATGACGAACGCTCGATGACAGCAAATAACACCTCATGTTTCTGCTTCCGGAGAATTGCAGGCAGCAGCAGACTGTCAAAACATTCTCTGGGAATGGCCATCGACATCAACCCTTTGCAGAACCCCTGCATCAAAAAACGCAAAGACGGCAGCTTATTCGTCCAACCCAAGGCAGGATGTAAGTATGCCAACAGAAACAAGAAAAAACCTTATATGATTACGAAGGGAGACCTATGCTACAGACTATTTATTGAGCATGGTTTTTTATGGGGCGGCAATTGGCGTTCTTCGAAAGATTACCAACACTTTGAGAAGAACTAAGATTTACATCAACAAGCGTTCTAGCGATGAAATCTCAATGATGCCACGACGAAGATGAAGAAGCCCTTCTGCCTGCATGGCGTTCAACACATGAGAAACATCCAGACGACTATCGCCCACCTCCTGAGCCAATTGGTTCATCAGGATACGGAACTTCTTAGGCCCCGCCGGATAGACACTATGATCCAAGAAAAAACGTATGATGCGCTGACGCAAATCAGCAGGTGCCTTACGCCAAGGCCAACGACCACGACGTTGTGACTGCGTGGCCAACAGATTCAATAGGTTCAGGCGGATTATCAGGAAATCATCCAGCAATCGCAGTACCTCATCTTTGGTAAGGGTGATAAAATGGCTTTCCGTCAGCGTCATCACACTACTCTGATACTGCGGATGAGCCCCAAAAATACTCTCCGGTTGCAGAAGCCAAGGAGCAGCCAACTGTTCTATGACATTATAGCGGCGATCATCATTGACAGTAGTCACAGACAGGCTACCACTTATCAGAAAGAAGAGTTGCTGACACGCATCCCCCTCACGAACCACCGTCTTCCCTGCTTCCAGTTTCAAGAATCCGAATTTCGTCTGTCCTGCCAGCTGGAGCAACTCCGCACGACTCAAGCCCTGGAACAGAGGGAAACGCAATAAACTGTCGTATAGCCGGAAGTCAGACATAGTAACTTATATTAAAGACACAGTAACACAATAACAGATTAACATATTACTGATATTCTGAGAGAGCTGGCGATGCCCAGGTAGTCAGCTGGCCCTTCTCGTCGGTATAGATGAGATAAGCCATCAACTCCGGATGACGTTGAAGCACAGCCTTCGCACCATCCACGCCCAATACCATAAACGAGGTGGCATAAGCATCGGCCGTAGCACAATTCTTTGCCAAGACCGTAACTGACAATAAACTATGCTGAACGGGATAACCCGTGCGAGGATCAATGGTATGAGCATATTTCCGTCCGCCCTGATAATAGAAGTTACGATAGTTGCCACTGGTAGCCATCGCTTTGTCGGTGATACTCAGCACCGTCTGCATCTCACCTTCCACGCTCAGGGAGTCATCTGTAGGTTTGGTGATACCGATATGCCAATCATCTCCTTTTGCATTCTTGCCGCTTACGACGACCTCACCACCAATCTCCACCATATAATTATGGATACCATGAGATTCCAACAGACGCGCCACCACATCACAGCCATAGCCCTTTGCGATAGCACTGAAGTCCATCTGATTGCGTAGTTTCAAGAGACTGTCCACCTGCTCTGGAGTAGGCAGCTGCTCATGCTTGAAGCCAAATCCCCATGCATTCACCAGTGGAGCCACTGTGATATCAAAGGCTCCATTCGTCTCCTTACTGACTGTCTGTGCCAACTGATATATCTCGTTGAACATGACACTACGCTCCACGGTAGAGTCACCACTATTGATACGTGCCACGGTGCTCTGAGGATTGAACATCGAGAACTCGCCGTCCACCTTCATCAGTTCGGCTTCTATCTCCTGCTGCAAGTCTTTGTCACTCTGATACGTGATATTATAGATGGTGCCAAACACAAAATTAGAATTCTTTCTATACTCCTTCTGAGCACAGGAAACAAGCAACAGTAAACAACAGGCTGCATACAATAACCGTCTCATAATCCAGAATTAGAAATTAAAAAATAAAAATTATGATTAGTTTATATATCTATGATTGCATTAAACGTGACTCCCAGGCTCGATGTATCCTGAATGCCATAGCCTGGCACATACCACGTATTTCCCATCTGTCCATTGTCATACCACAGACGGTTACGATAGCGGGCAGTCCATCCCAAATGGAAAGGACCGGCAATCTTCGCATCGATGCCAAAGACCAGTTCTGCCCAGTGCTGCGAACACGGCTCATCGACTACACCATACGACGTATCCCATTTCCACACTGGGTCTGGGAAAGGCTGACGACTGATATCCACCTTGTAACTGGTATAGGCATAGCGAAAACCAGCATAGATACGGTTGGGAGCATGCTTATTCTTCATGATATTAAAGTCAACACCCAAGCGGAAATAAGGTGCACTGGTTTTATACGTAATACCCGTCACCTCATCGTCCTCATGATTAGCTTTTCCGACACCCACCTCCAGGATAGGGAAATACTGGTCGTGCAGGTTCACACGCAAAGCAGCCTCATACTGGCCATAGTCGCCCAACTGCATCTGCGCCAGTCCCACGAGGTCAGCAGATACAGCAAAGCCACGGAAGAATGGCACCGAATCGCGCTCAAGTTTCAGAAGTCCCTGAGCAGAAGACGAAAGAAGCGACAAGTGGAGTACCAAGATGGCAACAAACCACCGTTTACTTCTTGAAGTG
>JAEEGG010010155.1_pt1 | contig 20865 bp, 18 predicted proteins | sample 9134161 | NCBI WGS metagenome assembly JAEEGG01 (sample SAMN16246543, study PRJNA631951) | gut metagenome | biome: gut microbiome; feature: rumen; material: CR-attached | host: Bos | place: Iran: Karaj | collected 2018-10 | reverse complement strand
GATAGCAGTGCGAACTGCTACTCTTCCGTATAGGCTGTTGTCCTCAAAATATCGCTTCAATCCTAAAAGCAGGAAAAGCGTTCCCGAGAAGATAGCGATTGTCAGAAGCAGGGAAGATACTTCCGCACCATTCTCAACCCGCTGGAGGATTTGGGGCGTTATAAATAGCTCTGTAAGGTTCAGGGCTACAGAGACAACAGCAATGATAAAGCAAATGAGAAGTACGCTTTTACATTCTCTCCATGCGTTGGCAATCATCCAGCCCACATTCTTTACTGAGCTGTATTTGGGTTTGGTTTTCTTTTCACTCATTTCCAAGCCTCCCTTCGTCGCACAGTATAGCAGAACGATTCGCCTCCAGGCATTCCGGGGGACGAATCGTTCTTTCTGGGGGACGAATTGCTCTATTTACTGCTGTGGAAGCAGTATTTCAGTTGTAAAAGCGCCGTTTTCGGAATTGCGGCTGAGGTAACCGCCAAGGCGGTCTATAATAGCGTCTATTCTGACAAGGCCAAGACCATGCCCTTCGCCCTTGGTGCTGTGGAAGATTCTCCCGCTCTTTTGCAGCTTCTTTTCTGCGGTCAAATTCGTAAAGGAAATATAGAGCTGCGTATTCTTCATGTCCATATAGATGCGGATCATACGCTGATCGGGAGGCAGCTTCAGACTTGCTTCGATAGCATTATCAAACAGATTGCCGATGATGACGCACAGATCAATGTCCGGCGTGGTCAGTGCGAGCGGAATATGGGCATCCGCATGGACGGGGATATCTTTAGAATGAGCCAAAGAGATCTTGCTGTTCAGGATGGCGTCAGCCATTGCGTTGCCGGTTTTGATAACCGTATCAACAGTCGCCAAATCCGTATCCAATTCATCCAGATAGGTCTTGATAGCATCCATGTTGCCCGAAGCGGCATAAGCTTTGAGTGTCTGAATGTGATTGCGATAATCATGACGCCAGCCCCGGATTTGCTTATACATATTCTCTACTTCGGCGTAATGGGTTTCAATCAGCTCTCGTTGATAAGCAGCTATACGCTGATCCTCTTTTTTCTTAAACAATGGCATGAAACCTGTCCTCCTATGTCCTTGCTATAATGGCACGGTTGAGCGCATCATATTGGCCTCTTGGGAGGGGGATTGCACTGCCGTCAGTAAGAATGACTTCTGTTTTGGAAATACGTCGGACGCAGGTCAAATTTACGATATAAGACCGTCCAAGGCGGAAAAACCGCTCGTCAAGCTCTTTCTCAAATTCACCAAGCGTCCGCTTCACTGTAACGTCAGCCTTTCCATGCACAGTGACATAGTTCTGCTGCACATCAAGATACCGGATCTCTCTTACAGGCATGACGACAGTCTCATCAGCGGTTTTGAGCAAGAGCTCTTTTTCGTTTTTCTTTAGCCTCTCCGCTGCCCGGTCTAATACGCTCCAAAGCTGTTCCCTCTTTACTGGTTTTATCAGATAATGGAGCGCAGCCACATCATAACCATCTGCAATGTATTCTGAATATCCTGTGATGAAGACAATTTGGACGGACTCGTTGTCCTGGCGAATCGTCTTTGCCATTGTCACACCGTCCATCTTGCCCATTTCAATATCAAGAAGGAGGATATCAAAATCTTTTTCCTCCGCATAGTTGAACATGAATGCTTCTGCGGACGGATAGGTTCTGATTTTAACGATCCTGTCCTTAGCCCATTCTTTTACGAGTTTTGATATGTACTCGGCATCTGCTTTGCTGTCATCGCAGATCGCAATTTTATATGTTTCACTGTTCATTTTATCCCCTAAAAATGATCTTAATGAGAGTTGGAGAGCTTATACACATCGCATCCATCACGCTTGCCGGAGAATTTGAAGCCATGCTTCTTTGCAATATGCTCTGTAACTGCTTGTCTCGGATCACATTCGATGATTGCGCCTTTTCTGAGTTTTCGAGACTCATCAATGAGCATCTTTGTAAGGATACTTGCATAACCTTTTCCCCAAACGTCTCGCTTGAGAATCCAGCCTATTTCCATGTTTTCTTCATCGTAATCGTGGAAGATCACATAGCCAATAAAGGAACTGCTGTCCTCAACAGCATAGACCAAAGGAGTTTCAGGCAGTCCGGCGTTCATGAGAAATTGCACCGTTTTTTCCTTTGAAAAAGGCGGCTCAATAAACCGCATAACTTCCACGTCTGAGAGAAGCGCGTACAAATCGTCCAGATCAGCAAATGTCATTTTCCGTATCCGTAGTTCGCATGAGGTCATTTCAGTCTCCTTACTCATGATCAAAAGGCATCCTGTCGCTTCTCTGAATTCGGTGGACGTACAGCAAAGCCGCCGGTTCTATTTCATGACCGGGCGGATCGTAAATCCGCCGTTGCGGAAGCCGTTGTTGCCGATCCCGATGAAGGTTGGAATAAAGAAGAGGCAAATCGCGCGGTCTTCGAAGGGCCGATTGCGGGTTGCCGACCAGTAATAGCCGGACGATTCCGCACCTTCTATCGAACAGCCGCGGAAATACCCTGCCGCCGGGAGGAAAATGCTTTTGTCCGTAAAACCCGCCTTTTTGCCGGTGATCTTGTATCCCGGCGTGTTTTCGAGCTTTGTCCACTCCCACTTGCAGTTCCGTTTGTCGCACAGCTCCTCCCATTCCGCGCTTGTGGGAATGCGCCAGGCTCCGCCCCAATTCACAGCGGCTGCATCGTCCGCCGCTTTCAGACTGAGGCCGCCATCCGCAAAATTGTATTTTGTCAGGGCGTCCGCGGAGCTTCCATGCTGATAGGCCCCCCAGGTGTAATCGTCTTTCTTCCCGGTCTCCCCCCACGCGTAATAGCCGCCGGGATCGCTGAGCTTCGCGGCGCCGAGATTCATGGTGGCCCATTTGACGGAGAGGCCAAGATCTACGTAATCATGGCCGTTGCTGCCCTCTGCCACCGCCTGGAAGGTGTCTGTTAGATCGGATAATTCAATCGTCTTTTTCATGATGGGGTGCCCCTTTCTGTTTTCCCTTTCGAGATAGACAGGTAGTTCCCCTCCTATCTCGTGAAAAGCCCACACAGGCCGACAACGCGCCTCACACGCGCAGATGCCGGGGCATGTTGTATTGTGCCGGAGTATCCGGAACAAGGGCTGAAAACTACCGCGCCTTCCCTGTTTGCTGCTCCAGCCTGCTCCGAATGAGATTCTTCATCTGCTCCGGCGCCTGGTCAAAGTGGTGGGTCTCGCCTGGGATCAGCTCCAGCCTGCAGTTTTTGTAGCGCTCAGCGGCCTCTGAAACGTCTCGGAGCGGAACCACGTCGTCCGCTTCTCCGTGGAGCAGCAGCACCGGCCCGGGGAAGGCGTCAATGGCCTCCTCCACATGGAGCACCTGGGCAGATCGGATATACCCGGCCTCCAGCGTCAGGCCCTTGATGGTTGGAAACGCTTCCGGGATATTGGCAGGGTCAAACCGGACCCCCAGCATATTTCCTTCTCTGGCGCATCGGGGAATCATAAAGGCGGGAGCCCGGAGAATCAAGCCCTTGACGCGCTCGGGTTCCTTTCCGGCCGCCAGCGCCGCTGTCAGGCCGCCCTGGGAATGGCCGGAAAGCCAGATTTCTGTGACGAAATCCAGCCCATCGGCGTAGTCGACCATCGCCAGGGTGTTTGAGATCCATTTGTCCAGCGTATGCTTGCGGAATTCCCCGCCGCTCTCGCCGTGGCCGTACAGATCGAAGCGCAGGGTCGCAAATCCCGCCTCCCGCATCGCCTCGCAGGCCGCAACCGTGTGGGTCCGGTCCTTGGCGCTGGTAAATCCGTGTAACACAATCACCAACGGCCCCCGCGCCTCCGCAGCCCGCTCCAAGATCCCCACCAGCCGGACACCATGATCCCGCACTGTGATTTTCTCAGTCATCTGCTTCACGTCTTTCCTCCTGCCTCTTTCTTTGGCATTCTTTGATCATGATCCCTCATACTTCGTATGTGAGATTGTGACAGTTTCTGCCGAGGCTCTTTTCGGATCTGTTAGTTTTTGCGAGGATTACGGCGATATTTCAAGTAGCCGCCATCCTGATAAAACTCAAGTATCCATCCTTTACCTACAAATGCTTGAAGTAATTGTCGATTTGTCTGATTATCCTCAAAACGAGGGCGTGCATGTGAGTCAAAAATCCTTGCGAACTCTTCTTTTCCAACAAGATTTAATTCCCTAATCATGTCTCCTTTTATCTTCAATTGTGTTTTGTTTTTTTCTGGCTTTTTTACTAGTTGGTATAGTTATTGCCCGAAAACATCAAACAATTCTGCAAGTCTATCCGCAGAGATTCGCCACGCCTCAGGAATACGATCTGTTGTTCCTGCACCAGCAGCTCGTGGCCCCCATGTGTGACTTTCGTAAAGGATTGTATCGCCTCGACCATTAGCTGTTGCGTTCATACGATCGGCGATTTCCTGCGGTGAAGCAAGGTACACCCGCGGCATTTCATTTTGTGTTGTGTTCTGGAACTGCACCAGGCAGAACACAGTTTTCTTATGATGATCTGCCAGCCATTTCGCAATCGCTTCATGATAATCACAACCCTTTTTATATGACTGTGTCAAGCCCCAGCCGCCATCCTGACTGCCCTTAACAGAGATTTTCAGCATCTTATCCCCGGAAACCGCAATCAAATCGTATTCCGGTTGGTTTGCGCCATATTGAACTGAGACGTCATATCCATATCGGGCAAACAGTGCTGCAGCAAACGCCTCTGCTGCTACCCCAACATGCCAGGAGCTAATCTGTTTCATTTCAGTCTCCGCGTTCTTTTGATAATTGTCAGTGGTTTATTAGATTTCCTCAATCCCAAGGCTCTTCAAATACTGATACGTCCCATCATAATACTCCGGCAGGCGGGTGCTGTCTTCCCAGAAGCCGGTGGAGGTTTTGTTGCCGTTGCCCTCCGGAACGCAGATCACCATGCCGCTTCTGGCACGGGTCAGCAGAACACGGTAGGCGTTGAGCATATACTTGATCAGCTCCTGCCGACTCTCGGTGGTGGGTGTCTGCTCCACCCATTTGGTCTGTCCGTTGAACTTATAGAAACGCCATTTTCCGTTGTCGTATCGCATATCGGCGTCCCACAGCAGGCAGGTATAGTCCAGTTCCAGGCCCTGGACCTGGATCTCCGTTGCGGCGTCCTCCAGATAATTGGAAGACCGGGTATCGGCTTTGTCCTCCAGGAACCAGTGCACCGCGTTTTCGTCGCCGGAGGGGAGGATGTGCACTGCCAGGGGCTTGAACCTTGCGGATTCCTTTGTCACCAGGATGCCTGTGCGTTCCGTGCCCCGGACCTTTTCGTGGAGCCACTTCCGTGCCTTTGCCATATCCCGGGTCAGAACAATCGGATACCGATCCTTGATTTCGTTATACAGCGCAGCCGCATTTCCGTCAAAGGATAATAGCGAGTGCACAAAGGCAGACAGCTTTTCCGCCCGGAAGGAGCGCAGGGAAACACCCAAGTGCAGGTCCTTGTTGTACGTGACGTTGGGGTTGTCCTTCAAAAGCTCGTTGACCCGGCCCTCGGCGTACTCCGCCTCGGTGAGCTTCGGGGAGATATAGATGCTCCAATGGGGGAAGCGCTCATTCAAGGCTTGAATCCATTCCGAGATCCCGGCCTCGCCCGTGTTGATCTCCTGGCCGCCGCCCACCAGGCAGACGATGGTGGCCCAGTCCTCCCGCTGATCCAGAGACCAGATCAGAAAGGCGGCTTCCGACATGGGGAAGTTCGGCACCTTTAGCTTGTTCCCGTAGGTGCCGCCTCGTTTCAGATAGTCCGCCAGGCGTTTGTGGGTCCAGGAGCGCTGGGCCTCGTCAAAGATAGCGACGTGCTCCACCTCGCCATACCCGGCCCTTTCCAGCTTGACCGCCTTTTCCGGGTCGATTTCCAAAACGCCGTTTTCTACCGGGTTCTTGATCTTCGCCAGCATATTGTCCCGATAGCGGTGGATGATTTGAATCGACTTGCTGACCTCCCGGCGGGAATCGGTCATCTTCTTTTTCTCGCCCTTATCCCGGCACTTTTTGTAGTTGTCCTGGGCCAGGGCCTCTGTCAGAACGGCCACAAGAGGGCCGTTGCCGGACAGATAGACCGCGCCTTCATCCTTCACGGGCTCGTCCTGTCCTTGATAGGTCTGCTTCACCGCTACATCCAGGCCAACCAGTGTTTTCCCGGCACCCGGTACGCCTGTCACAAAAGCAATGCTCTTTTTCCTGGCCTGCTTGCTGTCGCGGATGATGTCCAGAATACAGGAGATGGTCCGATCCGTGGAAGCATCGTCCGCTTCATGCCGAGTGATGTCCTCCACCGTGTGGTTTTCGTACAGCGCTTTTGCTGCTTCAATGATGGTAGGCGTCGGCGCGTAAGGGCTGATGATCCAGTTGGGATTTACGGGCGATTGGCCCGGAAACTCCGCCAACACGGCGTCGATGACTCTTGCGATGCCGGAGGCTCCGGTGATCAGCGGGTTCACCACGCGATCGTTATAGATGGACATTTTGATTTCTGTAGACTGCCTGGGGTATTTCGTTGCAATCAGCACCGGAACGATGATCCGATCCTCGCTGAACTTATGGAAGTATTTCAGATCCAGCGCATAGTCCAGCACCTGGTCCACGTCGGCCTCCAGGATTCTGGATTCTCCGACCTTGAATTCCAGGCAGAATACAATCCCTTCCAAAAGCAAAACCACGTCGATCCGCTTCCCGAGCCGGGGAATATCAAATTCGAAAACGATTTGCGCATCTCTGTCTGCATAATGGGAAAGAGCCAACCTCAGTATGGCAATCTCCGACTCCCATGCATCTCTTGTCGTGGTCAGAGTTTCCCCGTGATACTGCCTGGAAAGTGCGCCAAAGATAGCGTCTTCATCCCCGATTATAAAGTTGGCGATGCTATTACTGTATAAGCAGCGAGGACTGTGTTTCATGGGATTGCTCCTTCTAATATAGGGGTGTTGTAGATCGCAACGTTGGAAAAACATCACGTTCTTTTCACGACAATTATCAGATTATAATTATCCAAGGATAACTATACCACAATCTGGATTGGAGTGCAAGCCCTCATCGGCCAAGTGCTTGCATCGACATTCACATCAATCATGCAGAAGAAACGCACTCGGGCGCTGCGTACAGAGCCCGGGCGGATTGCTTTTTCATTGTTTTCCGCGATGCAGTTTCTGACCGCTTAGAGTTCGTCGATATCCGGCAGCTCTGCGCTTTGCAGGACGTCGATCATGAGGCGGGCGGCCAGGGTGAAGCCGAGCTCGAAGGCTTCTATTTCGGACTGGGTCAGGACCTCGTTGAAGGCGTCTATGGTTTTCTCATACTGCTCTGTCTGCTGCTCGGGCAGCATGGCCTTCATTCTGTCGCTGTTCTTGGCGTACAGGCAGAGCTTCCGCTCCATGGCGGAGCCCTTTTTCACGGGCCTGTCCTGGTAGTCCAGGCCACTGAGCCAGATTTCCTCCAACATGCTCATTGGTCGTCCTCCTGCTCTGCCTTGGTGGGAGTCGGGGGCGCGCAATTAAGTGACGGCCCAAATCTGCATGCTTCTGCGCTGCAGATTTGGCTGCCGGAACTTATGCATAGCAGTGCGCCGCTACAGTATCCGATCGCAGAATCTGCGCCGCCACATTCGGGGTTGATCTGTTCTCTTTGTTTACAGCGGCGCAAAAACAGAAATAAACGGCACGGAATCGGAATCGTCCTTCCAGTTCCGTGCCGTTTTGCGGTGATAGGCTTTGGGGTTTGCGGGTTTACGGGTCACCGGGTTCAGGGCCCAGGTGGTGCGGCGGGCGGCGTTCAGCTCCCGCTGCTTCTTTTTCGAGAGCTTCTCGTAGGGAATGAATTTTTCCATAGGGTCTCCTTTCTGCGCTCATGGGCGATTGCTTTTGGGTTTTATTATATCACGGCTGTCAATAGGGCGTTCCGATCAAACCATTTCCACACCCAATCATAGCAAACTTATGACGAAATGCTTACACACGCAAAATCGCCGGAACAAGTCCGATTGACAAATCAGCCGTTCTGTGATAGGATAAGCCCACGGCATTCTGAGCGAAGCGACGCCGTAGGCGTGCTGTGTGCAAGGATCCGTTCCCTTTCGTTGTGTCATTGGATATGCGGGCGTGGTGGAATTGGTAGACTCGACGGATTTAGGTTCCGTTGCCATCCGGTGTGCGGGTTCGAGTCCCGCCGCCCGCACCAGCGTCGGAGATCCCTACGCACGGCTCAGAAACGGCAAACGCTTGTTGCGCTTGCCGTTTCTTCGACTGTGCTCCGGGTCTCCTCCTTCTCCCCACCGAAGCTCGCTTCGGCGGGGTCCCCATTTTTGATCCCTACGCACGGCTCAAAAAAGCAGGCGCTTATTGCGCTTGCTTTTTCTTTGGCTCAGCGACGGGCTTTCTTCTCACACGATCCGGCAGGAAGGTTCCTGCCGGATCGCTTTTGGGGTTGGTTCGAAGCGCCGGGTTCGTTTGGGGCCGCTCGATCCGGGGTCAGTCGGCAGTCTGGCCGAACTCCCGGTACAGGAAGGTCACACACTGGGCTCTGTTACAGATGCGTTTGGGCGAGAAGGTATTCCCGGACGTGCCTGTGGTGATCTTCTGTTTCACGGCCCAGAGGACCGCACTGTAATAGTACGCACCCTCGTACACGTCCTTGAAGGGGTTGGCGACGGACGCCTGCTGCATGCCCTCATAGCGCCAGAGGAAGGTGCCAATCAAGAAAACGAGCCCATTTGCTTTGCATTTATGGAGAAAACAATTTGGATTCCTTCCCGCGTTTCCGTTCACGGCCGATCCGGCTCCCTGTTTTTCCGGCTGCCGCTCCGACCTCTGCGCATACGGAACGGGCAGCCTCCGATGCCGGAGACTGCCCGCTGGCTGCTGCGATTCACAACGAGGGTGCGTTACCGTTCTTTTCACGGCCGATCTGACGGCGGCAGCTCCGCCGTCTCGCGGGTCACGGATTTGATCCCTTTTTCGGCCTTGGCGCGCGGGGTCAGGACCTCCCGACCGCAGCCCTGGCAGCGCAGGCGGAAATCCATCCCCGCGCGCAGGACGAGCCATTCCCGCGCCCCGCAGGGATGGGGCTTTTTCATGGTCAGCAGGTCGCCGACGCGGATATCCATCGGCATCGCGATTCACTCCCCCTTGATCCGGTCCCAGTAGGTTTTGCAGCTCTGCTCGAACTTGTTATCGCCGGGCCGGTAGTAGACCGTGCCAACGAGCTCGTCGGGCAGATACTGCTGCCTGACCCAATGGCCGGGATAGTCGTGCGGATAGAGATAGCCCTGCTCCCGCTCGAAGCCCGCGCCGTCGGCGTGGACGTTTTGCAGCTCGCGCGGGATGGGTCCGGCCTTGCCTTTTTTGACGTCAGCGGTCGCCGCGTCGATGGCCATGACGACGGAATTGGACTTCGGCGCGGTCGCCAGCAGGATGACGGCCTGAGCCAGCGGAAGTCTGGCCTCCGGCAGGCCGAGCTGCAGCGCGGAATCCACGCAGGCCTTGACGATGGAGACCGCCTGGGGATAGGCCAGTCCGATATCCTCGCTGGCCGAACAGAGGATGCGGCGGCAGGCGCCGGGCAGGTCGCCGGCCTCCAGAAGGCGGGCCAAATAGTGCAGGGCAGCGTCCGGGTCGGAGCCTCGCAGCGACTTCATCAGGGCGGAGACGCTGTCAAAGTGGCTGTCGCCCTCGCGGTCGTAGTGCATGGAGGAGCGCTGGGAGACGGCCTCGGCGTCGGCAAGCGAGATATGGACCACGCCGTCGTCTGCGGCGCAGGCGGTGAACAGGACCTCCACGGCGTTGATCGCCTTGCGGACGTCGCCGCCGCAGGCCGTGGCAAGGAAGCGGCTGACGCCGTCCTCGGCCCGGACCGTCACGTTCAGCTTGCGTTCCATATAACGCATGGCGCGCTCTACGGCCTGCTGGCAGGCTTCGGGCGTCAGGCTCTTGAACTCAAAGATCGTGGAACGGCTCAAAATCGCGTTGAAGACGTAGAAATACGGATTCTCCGTTGTGGAGGCGATCAGGGTGATCTTTCCGTTTTCGATGAACTCCAGGAGGGTCTGCTGCTGCTTTTTGTTGAAGGACTGGATCTCGTCAAGGTAGAGCAGGACGCCGTTCGGCGTGAGCATCGTGTCCAATTCCGAGACGATCTTTTTCACGTCGGCGGTGGAGGCCGTGGTCGCGTTGAGCTTGAACAGGCGGCGATTGGTCTTTTCCGCAATGATATTGGCAACGGTGGTCTTACCGGTCCCGGAGGGGCCGTAGAAAATCAGGTTCGGCACGACGCCGGATTCGATGATCCGGCGCAGGATCGCGCCTTCGCCCAAAATGTGATCCTGCCCGTAGACCTCGCTGAGATCGCGCGGGCGAAGCTCGTCCGCAAGCGGCTGATACATGGGTTCACCCCCGAATGGAAACTCTTTCTGTATTTTACTAAAAAAATGCGAAAAACGCAACTTGTTTCTTTCCATTTGCGGCGGAATGTGCTATAATGATGGAACGATCCTGCGATTTCATTACAAAAAAGGGACGTGCTTATGAAAGCATCCGTTCAAAAGCAGAAATTCCTGCAGGGGGCCGGAATCCTGACGGTCGGTATCCTGCTCAACAAAATCATATCCGCGGTCTACAAGCTGCCGCTTACGAGGCTGATCGGCAAGGAGGCCGTGGGGCATTTTTCGGTCGCCTACAATATCTATGAGCTGATGATGGTGATTGCAGCCGCCGGGCTGCCCGTGGCGCTGAGCCGCCTGATCTCGGAGGCCTCGGCACGGGGCGAGCGCAGGCAGATGCAGCGCATTTTCCGCGTCAGTCTGGTGGTCTTCCTGACCATCGGTCTGGTCGGCGGGGCCGGGCTGCTCCTGTTCTCAAGACAGATCGCAGCGCGGATGAACGACACCGCAGCCGACGCGGCTCTGAGAATGCTGGCTCCGGCGATCTTTTTCTTCTGTCTGTTCTGCGCCTTCCGCGGCTACTATCAAGGCCAGCAATACATGACGCCCACCTCGGTCAGTCAGATCGTGGAGGCGCTTTGCAAGCTGGGCGTCGGCCTAAGCGCGGTGCTGATCGCGGTCCGCATGGGCCTTGGGCCGGGCGCCTCGGCGGCCTGCGCGGTGATGGGCGTCTCTGCGGGCGCGGGGCTGAGCTGCGTCTATCTGATCCTGGTCTACCGGAGAAACCGGGTGGTGCTGCGGCCCGGTGCGGCGGACGGTCCGGTTTTGAGCCGGGGGCAGACCCTTGCGCGCCTGTTCCGGGTGGCCGTGCCGATCACGCTCGGCGCGGCGGGCCTCCAGATCTTCAAGCTCTTCGGCACGAAAGAGATCCTGCGCCAGCTCCAGGGCCCGATCGGTCTGAATCAGGCCGCGGCGGTGGAGCTTTTCGGCGTCTATTCCCTGGCGGTCAGCCTGTTCCAGATGCCCGGCACCGTCGTGCAGCCGCTTGGCGTCAGCCTGGTTGCAGGCGTCACCGAGCGCATCACGGTGGGCGACGACGCCGGTCGGCGGCGGCTGGAGGAATCCGCCCTGCGAATGACGGCGCTGATCGCCATGCCCTGCGGCGTGGGTCTGGCGGTGCTGGCAAGGCCGATCCCCGCTCTGCTCTTTGGCTACGAGGGGTCGATGCTCAACGCTGCCGCGACCCTGCTGCGGATCCTGGGGCCGGCCTCGATCCTCTACTGCTTCCTGGTGGTGACGAACGCTCTGCTCCAGGCGCGCGGGCAGGTCATGGCCCCCTTCTACCACACGCTGATCGGCGGGGGGGTCTATCTGCTGCTCTGCAAGGTGCTGGTGCCGATCTCCTCGCTGCACATCTACGGCGCGGCCCTGGCCACGGCGAGCTACAGCCTGCTGATCCCCGGCCTGAATCTCCTCGCCATCCGGCGCGGGCGGGCCGAGGCGCCGCGTTTGCTCCGGCAGCTCTGGCGACCGGCCGCCGCCAGCCTGGGCATGGGCGTCATTACCTGGGCGATCCAGCGTTTGAGCGGAACGATCCTGCTCTCCCTGCCTGCTGCGGCTGCGGTCTATGCGGGACTGATCTTCGTTCTGCGGGCCGTCACGCGGGAGGACTGTGAGCTGCTGCCGCACGGGGCGGCGATCGCGCGTCTGCTCCGGTTGGAGCCGGGCGCGGACGAGAAAGCAATTCGCCCGGACGGGCGTGATTGAGAGGAATCCCACATGGAAAAAAAAGAACGCGCGCTGCGCGTGATCGAGGCGCTGAAGGCGGACTATCCGGAAGCGCTCTGCGCCCTGAACAGCCGGAAGGACTACGAGCTGATGATCGCTGTCCGGCTGTCCGCCCAATGCACGGACGAGCGTGTGAATCTGGTCACGCCTGCCCTGTTTGCACGGTTTGACTCGCTGGAGGCCTTTGCTTCGGCGGACGTGGCCGAGGTGGAGGAAATGGTCCACTCCTGCGGCTTCTACAAGCACAAGGCGCGGGACATCGTTCTGGCCTGCCAGACCCTCCTGCGCGACTACGGCGGACGAGTCCCGGACAGCATGGAAGAGCTTTTGAAGCTCCCCGGCGTGGGCCGGAAGACGGCGAACCTCCTGCTGGGCGACCTTTACGGCGTACCGGGCTCGGTGGTCTGCGACACGCATTGCATCCGCATCTGCGGGAAGCTGGGGCTGACCGACGGAACCAAGGACCCGACGAAATGCGAGACCCAGCTCCGCGCCGTCCTTCCGCCGGAGGAAAGCTCGGATTTCTGCCACCGGATCGTCCTGCACGGACGGGCGGTATGCACGGCGCGGAAGCCGGCCTGCGAACGCTGCTCGCTGGCGGCGTGGTGCGCGTATTTCAGCGGAAGCGAAGCGAACGACGAAGGGAGAAAGAGCGTATGAAACAGAATATGAACCTCAGTGAACGCCTCCTGCGCGGGACCGGGATCGTTATGAGCGTCTTCGGCGCGTTGGAGACAATCGTTTTCATCGTCCTCACGGGCGGCCTGATCGTAGCGAACAGCGCAACGGTGAGTCTGTTTTCCGGCACCGGAGAGATCATCGGCGCGGCGGCCTTTCTGGCAACCGCTCTGCTGGAGCTGATCACGGGGATCCTCGGCGCAAGGTGCGCCAAGAACGGGGCAAGCGAAACGGTCTGCATCGTATTCGGTGTGCTCTGCCTGGGTCTGACGATCTTCAGCCTGGTCATGATCGGTCGGAAATTCGACCTGCTGAGCGGCGCGAGCCTTGCAATTTGCGCCATCCTGCCAGTCATTTACATTTTCGCCGCATTCAAGACTCAGCAGGCGCGGAGCGCAGCGGAAGAAGCGCCGGAGGAGGAAGCGGCGGAGTAGCATACCGGCGCGGAAAAGGTCAAAATAAAAAGAAGGTACACGAAACATAGCCCTTTGAAACGGGGCGTTCGTGTACCTTCTTTTTTGCAGGCGGGCGGTCTCTGCGCGGCGGCCTGGGGTCAGGCCGCCCTACGGGGGCGCGCGCCATGCAGGGAAGAAATGAGCGTAATTACAGGATGACGCCGGACTGGTTGGATTCGGCGAAGGCAGTGGATCCGATTACGATGTCATTCAGTCCCGCCCACCGCAGCTCATCACCGTCGATCTCATACTTGCGGGCGAAACGATAGCCGGGGAGGTCGGGGAATCTTTCATCGAAGTCTGCTTCCTCAAAGGGGTTCGTAGAGTTGCCCCAGGCTTCGAGAGCCTCCAGTTTCTGATAATCGGCATCGGAAATATAGTACCAATCAATTATTTCAGTTTTTCCAGACATTTCTGATTCTCCTTTATGAGTTAATCATCGCCGAGCATTCCGACTTCCCCCTCGGCGGTAACCGTGACCTCGTAGACCTCGGATTCCTCAGCGGGGAGGGTCGAGGTGGAGGGGTCAGCGGACTGCGAGGGGTCTGCAGAACCGGAAGCCGGGTCTGACGGACTCGTTTGCGAGTCAGTGCTTGCAGGGCCGGTTTCGGCGCCCACGGCAGCGGAGCCGTTCTGACTCGGGGTCGGAAGCGGGGCGTTTGCGGACGCCTCATTCGAGGGCCGCGGATCGGTGCAGGCCGCCAGCAAAAGCGCAACGAGCAGCAGCACCGCAATCAGGTTCCATTTTTTCATTGTTTACTCCTGGTCTGCACACCGGGGCGGGGCTGCCGCCCCGGTGTGCAGAACCGTCGTTTGATTCAGTTCGGAGAATCACTCAAGGGGATGTATAGTGGATTTCCTTTCCCTCGTTCGAAATGTTGACGCCCTTGATGATATCCTGCTCCACGGTGACGCCGTCGAGCGTCTTCCAGTAGGGCTTCATATAGAAGGTGAAGCTTGTAGCGTTATCATCCGTACTAAAGTGACCCTGGATCCACGCATAGTCCAGATGCTTGGCGGCTACGAAGCCGACGAGATTCTCATTCACGCCTTCCGGCACAACGATGTCCTCGTTCAGACTATGTGCGTTGTAGTGGAGCGGATCCTTACCTTCATCCTTGAAGAAGATTGTGAAAACTCTGCTGACAGTATCCGCCGAGCTGATATAACCATCATCCGGGGAGGTGACTTTCTGCTGGAGGTGGGCGTTGCCGACGAAGAAGCCGTTTTCGGCGTAGTTCATGTCGTCCACGGCGGTCAGCAGGTAGAGGCTGGTGATATCGCCTTGCTCGACCTTGGTGCCGTCGTAGAGGACGGTGTTCTTATCCGCCTTCACGTAGACGAGCCTGTTGGGCAGGAAGGTCTTGGGAACCTCCTTGAGGTAGTAGACCGTGCCGACGGTGGGAACGAGGGCGTTACCGGGATAGACTGGGTTCTCCTCTGTCGCCTTGGACCGGTCGTAGGCGTTTGCATAGGCCCAGAAGGGGACATTGTTCACTTTCAATCTTTGACCAGTGTATGCTTCATAGCCGGTCTTCGCCTTGACGCCATCGGCTCCCAGATCTGCTACAGCGGGCGTGGTGCCGGAGGAATAGGACTGGCTCCAGGCAATGCTGGTGCCGTCAATCGTGTAGGCATTGCCCGTGCTATCGAACTGCGCGGCAACCATATCGGCAATCGTACGGGTATTGCCATCCAGTGTGACGGTTTTCAGTCCGCCGTAGCTGGTATAATAGCCGCCGTACAGGTAACCGTCCGTTACCTTATCAACCAGATTGAAGGTACTGTTGTTGCGGGTGGCATCGGGATAGCTGTAAGCTTCCAGCTTGCCGGTGGCGGAGTGGAACACGTAGAAGCTCTTTGCGCGCCACACCGCGTAGAGGCCGTGGTAGGGCATCTTCTCGTTGGGGGCAATCTGCGTCACTTCGGTGCCATCGGTCATACCGGTTTCGTTCTTAACCGTGAAATAGGCCTCGGTATGGTTTTCATCAGCAGGATGGTAAACCAGCCAGAGATCGCTCTCGTCCAGACCGTGATACTCCTTGATCTTTGTAACGGTCTTGCCGTCTTCTGTGACTTCGTAGGTCTCATACATGTTTTCGTTGCGCAGCTTTTCGGGTGCGTAGGTGTTCACGTGCTCCACGCGCTCGGGAAGTCTTGCCCAGCCGAGGAAGGTGTAGCCATTCTGCACCAGATCCTTGTCCGTATGCGTCTTGAAGAGCTCCGGCGTGTCGATGTCAAAGCCGGTGTTCATCTTGATATCGGTGACGTCGTCGTAGTCGTCGGTGCCGTTGTTGGCATACCAGGTGACGTGAGTCTTCTTCTCGGGCTCGACGTCCGCGTAGACCGCGTGGAGGGTGATGGTATAGGTGTCCGTCACGATCTTCTCAAAGACAGGCGCTACGATCAGGTCGGAATGAACGCTGCTGAAGTCCACGTCCCAGCCGACGAAGCGGTAGCCGGTGGGAGCAGTGGGATTGGTGGCAGGCGCCTCAGCAGCCTGGCCCTCTTCGACCGTCTGCCGGGAAATCACGTTGGAATCCTTGTCGACAAAGACGACCGTATAGACGTTGGTACCGGATACTGTCTCAAACTGCGCGTAGACGTCCATATCGCCGGTGACGTAATCGAAATCATCCGGATCCCAGCCCGTGAAGCGGTAGCCGGTGGCGGGCATACCGAGCGCATTCTCGGCAGGGGCTGTCGCAGCGCCGAACTCATCGACCTCCTGGGTATCGATCAGGGCGCCCTGCCAGCCATAGAACTTGACGGTGTACTTCGTGACATTCTCGACAACCACTTTGCGATAGAGCTGAATTGTTGCTAAATCTCCAGCATCTCCGCTGTACGCGCCAAAGCCGGTGACCGCTCCGGTAGAACTCGTAATACAAAAGACAGTTTTTGTTACGGTCGAGCCATTGTTCGGATTTGTAAGCGTAATCGACAGTTTGTGGTTTGCGTAGTTAAAGCGATAGAATTGATCAGAGCTTGCCTTATACGTATCAGGGTAGAAAGACAACGTATTATTTGCAACACCGCTTGCGGTCGTATCAACAGCCAGATATCTGCTTTCATTGTAGATCAGGCGTCCACTGTTATTGGGAGAGAACGTCCAGACCACATTATCTATCGATGCACCGACAACAGAACTGGTATCAACTCCTGTTACATTTCCCGCAGCTGTATATTGGTCTTTGATCGCCTTAACCGCGTAGGCACAATTGCTGGTATAGGTGCCGCTGCTGAAATAGAGTGTTTGGTACGAATTGGAGGTTTCCGGGTTATAGTTCATGACCAACCAGGTATTCCCATTGCTGTCCACATAGCCGATCAGATACTCTTCATTATCTTCGATTGTATCCGTCGGTTCCCAATATACCTCGTCATCGTCGCCGACCACTGCAGCAGGCGGGGTATTCGTAACAGTGATGTCGTCAACATTCAGATAGAACTGATTCGTGGAGCCATGGTGTCTGATGGCAACATAGACGTCTTCACCCTCAAAACGGGGCGGAATCGTACCGGTAGTTTCCGTATAGGTACTTGTTGTTGTAGCTTCTGCTATCTTAACACCATTATTTTGGATCGCATTAGCACTTGAATTGTCTGTAGTGACCCAAATCTCAAAGTGTTCGCTCGGGTATTTTGCATCCTGGCCGCGCGCATACAGACTCACAACGTTTGTACCGGAAGGAAGATCCTCAATAACGGGAGTTACCAGCCAGTTGTCCGGGATAAGAGCTGTAGTTGTCGATTTATCGTAGGATTCAGAATAGAGACAATACGAATCGCTATGGGTGTGTATTGTGGAAGAATCTCCTACAAGCCAACTATGTCCGTCGCCGTCAGCGTCATAATTCTTCCAGGTAGAGGGCAGGCTGCTGAAGGAGATATCCCAGCTTGCGAGGGTCGTCGGTTCCTCCGCAGTCAGCGGGCGGATTCCGCCGTTCGCGGAGCGTACCAGTCTGGAGGCGGGCATACCGGAACTCTGCGGCTGATTCGGCGTGCTGTTGGGGCCGTCGTGGAACGCGTCCGCGGCGTCCAGCTTGAAGGGCTTGCCGGGATAAACCTTTACCGTATTCCCATTGTGGTCCGTGTACTCCCAGTACAGGAAACGCTTGCCGGTTTCCGGTTCAGACGCCGCGCGGCCGATGGCCTCCGTGCCGTCCTGATAGGGCTTTCTGTCGGTGGAGGTCTTGTTGTCGCCGGGATCGTAGCCGGAGGGGAAGGTGCCGGTGCCGGTGGAGGGATTATCCGTGTCATCCGCCTTATAGACGAGCGTCAGGCCGTTGGCGCCGGGCAGATCCTTCCGCCACTTGGCGTAGAGCTTGCGGATGCCGACTACGAAGGGACGCTCAGAGTCACCGAAGGTCTGCCGATCCGCCGCGGAATAGGTATCGGCCGTACTGGTGCTGTCGTTCTCCTTGTAGAAGAGGGCGGTGTTGAAGTTATAGGGCTTGGTAAAATTCGGATCCTCATACCAGCCGACGAACTCATAGCCGGATCTGGTGGGCTTGATCTCCTGGCCGGAGGAAATGACTTCATACTCCGCGATCTTGAATTCCCAATCCTGTCCTTGCGGCAGGGTGCCGTCGTTGACATACAGCGCCACACGGATGGCCCGCTGCTGCCACTTGGCGTAGAGGACCACGCCGTCCATGGGCATCTTTGACAAAGACGTCGCGGTGGCCGCGGTCTGACAGGCGCTGTCCAGGTACCAGCCCTGGAAGTCGAAGCCGGTCAGGGTCGGGATGTAGTAGTTCGCACCGCCGACTTCGTAGGAGGTGATGTCATCCTCATACAGGATATTGCCTTCTTCGTTGATATAGGTACGGTAAGTGACTTTGTCGCGGCCCAAAATCTGATTTCCGCCTGTACTATTATCCTTACTGTGGCTGTAGTACATGCCGTCCTGATACAGGATACTGTATCTGTTCCGATTGTACAGGAAATACAGCGTGTTTTCTTCAGCTCCTGAGCTGAGCGTAATATCGTTCCAGAACGTGCCGGATTCTGAAATTGTTATTTCCGTGCCGGTAGAATCGACGATTGTATCACGGGTAAATCCGTTTAGCTCAAAGAAATCATCATTATAGAAAACTTTGTTGAAATCATTATAAAAGCTATCGTATTCCGTATACTTCTTCCCGTTTATCGTAACCGTTTCTTCGTCGTTTGGAAGCGCCTCAACATAATACTTAAATGTTCTAATCGGATTTGCGGAGAAAGTGTGACGATACGTGATACTCTCAGCGGGCATACGCATCATTTTTGTGATACGAGCCGTATACGTTGTTGAACCAGTAGGCTGCCAGGAGGTGACCGGGTTCAAATGCGGATATGTCTTCCCATCCGTCCCCGTAAAGTTCCATTCATCGCTGATGTCGGAGCCGTACAGCTTTGTTACCGTATGGATTGTTTTATAGCTATAGGCATAATAGTAGTACGAGGGATTGGTCCGATAGAACACATAAGCATTATCCGAAACAGTGTACCTCGTGCCTGAAACTGTATAATACCACCTACTGCTTGCAGTACTATAATAAATCGGCGTATAAGTTGTTCCCACGAGAACATAGAAGTATGTAGCACTGGTAAAGTCGCTCCCGTCGATAGAATTAAACTCTTCTCTGTTCGTGATCGCGTAAACGTAAGAGCTGCTGGTGGCGATATCAACGATCTGCCAATAATAATACGAGCTGCCAACAGAAACACCTACAAAATAATCTCTGCTTGAAATAGACGACGGCCTGCTGGTCGTATAAGTGTATTCATCAATAGTTTGGAATGTCAGCGTATACGAATTTCGGTCAAAATAGACGTTGATCACGGTGCTGCCGTCTGGTTTGACCGTCGCAGACTCGATGGTTCCGGTTTTGACCCGGAAGCCCTCATACTTGGTCTCCACGCCGTCGACGGTGACGTAGGTGTTGTTGCCGGAGCCGAGCTTGGTGACAGAGGTGCTGCCGTCCACCGCGGCATTCTTCACGACCTGGGATTTGTCGAAGTCGTAGCCGGTACCCGCCAGATTCTGCTTCCAGAACAGGACCGTATAGTTGGCCTGGGTCTTTCTGGTCCAGTGGGCCTCCAGATCGTAGCTTCTGCCAATTGTCCTGTCGGAGAAGGTGAACTCGATATTGGTGCCCTTCTCAAACCAGCCTTCGAAGATGTAGCCGTTCAGTACGGGATCCGCCGGCTCGTCCGCCTTCTTCAGCGCGCCGTCCACAATGAACTTCGGCGGGGTATAGGTAGCGCCCTTGTACTGCGGATCGTCGTTGGTCTTTTCAAAGAAGGTGATCCACTTGCCCTTGCGGACGTAGGCCTTGAGGCTGACATCCTCGGAGACCTCGATCTCCTCATAGTTCTGGATCACGGTCTGGGCGGGATCGCCGACCACGGTCCAGCCGCGGAAAGCGGCGTCGCTGTCCTCGGCGGAATAGGCCGCATAGACCTCGTAATCATCAATGCTGCTCTGCTTGGTGTAGATGGATTCGGTACGGACGATGGTGCTGCCGGTCTCGTTGAGGTAGGTGACCGTGAAGTTGTTGAAGTACATGGCGTAGACCTTGTAGGTATCGCCTTCCTTCACAGTTCCGCTCTCGAGCAGGGTAATGATCTGCTGACGGATCGCGTCCAGGCTGCAGTCCTTGTAGGTGCCGTCCGTGTTCAGCAGGTCGGAGGAAGTGTAAGCACGGTTCGTGGTCCAGCCGCAGAAGGTCATGGTGCCCTGAGACTGGGAGAGTGCGGGATCGGGGACGGTGCTCTCGATGGTTTTCGAGTGATCCTCCAACTCTACAATGTCATACTTCGTGACAACGTAGGACTTGGCAGGTTCCGCGCCTTCACGGTCGCTGTCGTAGAACTCGACCGTCAGACGGGCGTTTTCGCCGGTCTCGCCGTCGCCGATGACCGCGTAGACGGAGAAGTCCTTGGCCATGAAGCGCAGGGCCTTGCTGCCGCCGCGGGTAGTGCTGACCATTTCGGAGCTGACGTACTCCACATTGCCCATCTTATTGACGTGGACAATGGCCGGATTCTCGATGTTCTCCAGACCGTCCAGGGCGATCTGAACCTCGACAGCCTTCTCAGGCTCGAGCTCCTCGCCGTCCTTGATGAAGGAGATGTCCGCGGCAGCATAGACTTCTGCCTTGGCCTTGGCAGCAAGGATCTCCAGGGAAGCCTCGTCGGTCACGGGGCAGAGAGCCATGCCGGTATCCTTCGGCAGAGCGCCTTCGGGGGCGTTGACGGAAACCGTCATGTCCTCGCCGGCTTCGCCGTCGAAGCTCTGGGCCGGCATGGGCTCGGGCTTCACGATCTGGCCGTCCAGCAGCTGGGCCAGGCGCATCACGATCACGGCCGTCTGGGCACGGGTGGCCGTATCGGTCGGGTGGAAGGAGCCGTCCTGATAGCCAGCAAACAGACCGGTGGAGGTAACAAACCGCACCGCGTCCGCCGCACAGGCAGAGATCGCTGCTTCGTCCGTGTAGGTGCGGCTCTCACCTGCGGAGAGCTCGTAGCCCATCGCG
>JAEEGG010010153.1_pt1 | contig 20867 bp, 11 predicted proteins | sample 9134161 | NCBI WGS metagenome assembly JAEEGG01 (sample SAMN16246543, study PRJNA631951) | gut metagenome | biome: gut microbiome; feature: rumen; material: CR-attached | host: Bos | place: Iran: Karaj | collected 2018-10 | reverse complement strand
TTTCCATCGTCATAAGCGGTATATGTGCCTAACAAGAATTTGTCTTTGAACTCTGATGCTTGGGTGGTTTTAAATTGGGTTACACCACCATAGCGAATTTCTGTGCCTACAACAAAATAGGATTTAGCGAAATAATTGGTGTTCTCAAAAAGCCAAATGTTCTTTTCTTCACCTGGCTTGATATTGCATTCAACAATATCAGAGAAATCTTCAGTTTCCGAGACCAAAACACCACAATATTTGGCAGCCAGTCCAGCAGTATCTCCATCGATTGTATAAGATATTGTCGCAGATACATAATTAACATCCGCGCACTCGGGTGCCGACACTGTCACATCACGATTATATTTTGCGTCAATGTCGTCTTTAACCAAGTCTTCGCACCCTATAAAGGCAAGTGCAACTACTGATGCCATTGCCATAGAAAAAATATGCTTTTTCATCAGATACGTGTTTTTAAGTTATTATTTATTTTGGTCCTTCTCTGAGATTTCATCATTCTCCTGAATCTCACGGTACGGGATCTGGTATGTCCACAATGGATCACCAGCTGCCACGTCAAGTACGCAACCATCCAAATGGTTTCCGCAATTCGAACGTTGAATTCCTTCATACAGACGCTTCAGGTCGAAATAAGCAAAACCTTCGCCGATGAGTTCGATACGGCGCTGAATCCACACGTCTCTTACTGTCACTGATGATTTGTTCCATGCTGGATCGCGTTTTGCCATCAACTCTTTCAGAACTGTGGCAGCTTTGGCGCCATCGCCAAGATGAGCGTATGCTTCAGCTTCAATCAGGACCATTTCCGATGCTCTCATGTAGAGATAATCCATTTCCCAGTTGCCGTCACCACCGAATTTCAAAATTGAATATGGCATTGACGCACCAGGAAGGCTCTTATTCTGATACAATGACCCAGTAGCGTCGTTGAACCAGTTTTTCTTACGCAAGTCAGTATCACTCATCTGATTATATAACCAGTCAGAAATGCTATGTCCTGAATAGTCAAGACCTGCATATCCTGGAGCCAGGTTGCTCATGTGAGAGAAAAATGATGCAAAACTTGTCGAAGTTTCTGAACTCTGGTCAAATCCCCACATCCACTCTACGTTGTTGATGTCGATGAAACCGTCTTTCAGACCTTTCTCGTCCATGATTTCATATCCGTCGCGCGCTGCGGCTGCTGCGTCAGCGGCTTTCTGCCACTGCTGAGACATCAGATAGTAACGTGCCAAAAGACCATTAGCCACATTCACATCAATGAAGTCTTTGCAACTTGCATTATCTGGACGCTCATAACCTGCGCCCAACAAATCAACCGCTTTTGTCAGATCGCTTTCAATCTGATCGAACACCATTTTCACTGTGTTACGGCCAATTCGCTCGATTCTCTCTTCATCGCTCAAATTCTCCGATTTGCTGTAACGCAAAGGAACTCCTGGTGCGTTGTAATCAAATTCGTCGGCACTTTTCAGATATTGCTGATAAAGCTGTATCAGATAATAATACGACATTCCACGAACGGCATAGGCTTGTCCCATAATACCTTTAGCATCTACAGTTGTAGGTTCTTCGGTGAAAAGATCAAGAATCTCGTTGGCTTTTTCTATCATAGTGTAGAATGTCAGCCAGTTAACGAATGTACGGCGATAACGTGCTAGGCGGTTATCTAGTTGATAATCATAACCGAAATAGTGGAAATTGTGAAAAGTTATGTCTTCACCCATCACATCGGTCGAATGCAGGACTGACATGTACGAAAAATCATCATGTGAATCGCTGCCCGTTACATTATACGACACCATAAATGCCCATATACCATTCAGGTATGATGTCAAGGCATTTGGATCCGACTCCAATAATGACGCTGCCGTTCCGGCATCGAGTTGGGCTGTTATTTCTCCGTCAAGGAATTTCTCGCTGCATGAGTTCATGGCGACAGCAGCGACAACCCCAAGTGCTATTGTTGATATTCTTTTAAGTTTCATTTCTTTAAGTTTTAAATCTTCCTATTAGAATGTTATTTTAACACCTGCAGAATATGTGCTCAAAGCAGAGTACACATAACCTGTCGCGCCAGAGAATGATTGACGCGGATCCAATCCTTTGCGTTTCGAGAACAGCCAGATGTTGTCGCCTGTTATATAGAAACGGATCTTTTCAATTTTGTACTTCTCGAGCAAAGAACTTGGCAGAGAATAGCCCAAGGTAACATTCTTGATGCTGAAATACGAAGCCTTTGTCAGCCAACGGTCGCAAGATGCGTTCGCATCACGGTCACCGAAACTCAAAGCAGGAACGTCTGTATCGGTGTGACCTGGTGTCCAACGGTTGAACATATCTTTATGGAAGTTCTCACCATTGTAGCCTGCATTCATAAGATTCTGATAGAATGAATCCCATACCCAGCCGCCAATCTGATAGGCAGTCGAGATGCTTAAATCAAAACCGTAAGCTTCAACGCTCGTTGATATACCGCCCGCCCAATCAGGAATTGCCGATTTACCGATTTCTTGATAAGTGGCATCTGAATTAGTGTAGACTTTAGTCTGCTCACCAGTTTCCGGATCAACTTTCCAATATTGTGCTTTACCATTAGTTGGGTCAACACCGGCGTATTTAACTGCATACCAGTCGTAGAGCGAACCACCCTTCTTGCGCCAGTAACTGCCGGCCTGATATCCTGAATCAGGTTTACCATCGGCCAACTTGGTAAGTTTGTTCTTATAGGTCATTCCGTTGATAGTAACATCCCACTTGATATCGTTTTTGTTGTAGATATCAACGATTGCTTCAATTTCAACACCAGTGTTCTTCATGTTCATCTCGTTCTTCCAAGTGTAACTTGGATTTCCTTCCGATGACGGCAGCGGGTGCTGATAGATCATATCTCTTGTTTCCTTAATGAAGAAATCGACATTCAAATCGAATCTGTCATAGAACCGTGATTCAAATCCAGCATTGAAATTGACTGATTTTTCCCAAGTCAAGTCAGGATTACCACGTAACACTTTGGTCAAAGCTGGTTCACCGTTGACACGTTCTATTTCATACAAATCTTCGTAAACCTTGGCAAGACCCAAGTTGTTGTTACCTTGTGTTCCGTAACTTGCCTTTAATTTCAAACTGTTGATTTGTTCAATGTCACGCATGAAGTTTTCTTCCTTAATACGCCATGCACCACCGACGGCCCAGAACGTACCCCAACGCGAATCGGGATGGAACTGTGAACTTGCATCACGACGAATACTTGCGGTCAGATAATAACGGTCGTTGTAGTTATACTCGACACGCGACATAAAGCCTTCAAGCGTTGACTCAGACGATGCTGAAGTCAAATTCTGATATTTCGATGCATTGGCAAATTCCGGATTTTTGGGGTTGACAAAGTTTGTCATCTCACCCTCCATATCGTTAACAACGTCCTTCTTAATTTCATGTCCCAAAAGAACTTTCACATTGTGCAATCCGAAATCATGGCTGTAGTCGAGCAACTGGTTAGCATTCAGTGCTCCATAGCGTTGTGACTCCTTGTAACTACGTCCACCTACATCGGCAGCATCACCACCTATAGGAGTCTGAAAATAAGTAACATTTGCAACAAACAAGTCGTAAGCGATATTAGTTGTGAATTTGAAATCCTTAAGGAATTTCACTTCAAACAAGCCTCTCGATGTCATGTTGTCAATTGTGACTTTATTGATACTGGCTTGAAGTTGCGCCATCGGGTTCGAATTGGCTGCATATGGAGTCATATACTCATACTCTTTCTCGCCAGTGTTCTTTCTGACAACATTACCTTCCTCATCGTATTTGTAAATCGGGTAAACCGGTCCAACATTTTGAGAGAACATGAACAAGTTGCTATAGTTGTTTTTAACTTGATCAGAGAATACACTTTGATCGGTCTTAGCGTATGCCACATTGCCCTCAACACGTATGTTGCTGCCCAATTTATGCTCAACCTTCAAACGTGTAGCGGCACGTTTAAATCCTGAATTTTCAACGTAGCCGTTATCATCAAGATAAGAAATTGACAGATAGGCGTTTGTAACCTCGCCACCACCACTTACATTGGCGTTGTACTCCTGGCGCAAACGAATTTTGAATGGGTCTTCAAGCCAACTGTCGTTCCATTTCTTACTTGCCGCTTTGGCCTGGCTTGTAAGTTTGCCTGTCTCTGGGTCGATAACATCGGCTTTATCAACACCTTTGTAAATGTTGAATCCGCCCATTTTTTCATCGATGAAATTATGCTTAGCATCCTTTGCGGCATATTCGCTTGCGGTAATATATCCCATTTTACCAGCCAAACTATTACGATACGACTCAAACATCATTTCGTAGTAATCGCCTGGATCAGTGATTACATCGTAATTACCAACGCCGCGAGCATTGAATCCCAAGTTGGCTTCAGCATTGATTTGAGGTTTGCCGCTCTTTCCTTTCTTGGTTGTGATGATGATAACACCGTTTGAACCGCGGGCACCATACATTGAGTTGGCTGCCGCATCCTTCAAAATGGTATATGATTCAATATCCTGTTGCGAAATTGAGTTCAACGAGCCCTCGTAAGGAACACCATCAACCACAATCAACGGGTTCTGGCTTGCTGAGATTGAGCCAATACCACGGATCAGAATCTTTGCCGATGAACCTGGAGTACCACTGCTGCTCGACGACTGAACGCCAGCAACCTTTCCTTCCAAGGCTTTCGACACGTCTGACACTTTCATCTTCTCGAGTTCGGCACCCTTAACCTGCGATGCAGAACCTGTGAACGATGATTTCTTTGCTGTACCATAGGCCACAACCACAACTTCGTCCATACCGATCGACTCTGGATCAAGAGTGACGTTGAATTTTGTTGTTGTACCAATTGCCACTTCCTGTGTCTGCATTCCCATGAACGAGAATACCAGGGTTTCAGCATCAGCAGGAACACTTAAACTGAAATTACCATCGAAATCGGTAATTGTTCCCATAGTAGTCCCTTTCACAATAACATTGACACCTGGCAGAGGTTGGTTGTCCTCCGAAGAGATAACTGTACCTGTCAAGGTCTTGTTTTGTGCACTAACCAATTGAATGCCAAGGGACAAGAGGCACACAATCAGCATAGTAAACTTCTTCATAAACATATTAATAAATAGTTGTTTCTTCACAAATCACAAAGGAAAGAAAAATTTGCATATATGGCACTAAGTTTTTTACGCATTATGAACAATATATGGTGAATCAGTTAACCGATAACGAGAACCGTCGGCTATCCGAAAAACGCACCTACTCCACCACCTGCAATTTGGCAAACTTCAGCAGCAGTTTTTTCTCGCCTGCTTTCGGGAAGAAAATTATGGCCGCGCGGCTGTCGGCATTGCCATCCATGCGCAGAACTTTGCCTTGCCCGAACTGTTGGTGCAGCACGGTAACTCCTGGCCGTATGCTGTCGATGGACGAAGGCTGAATGCCTGACTGCTGGCTAGATTGTCCGCGCAACTGTTGCAAGCGGCGCTGTGCGGCGAACGATGCTCCTGTCGGAATTTTTGTCTGCCCGAACGATGATGAGACAAACGATGATGAACCGAATGTTGCACGCTGCGCACCACCAACCGCACCCGAAACCACAGTCATATATTGCGGGTCGATGTCTTTGATGAAGCGGCTCGGCGTCACCTGCTCCCGAGCGCCGCCGTATTTGGCTCGACTGCGGCAATAGGAAACTGTAACCTGCTGCATGGCCCGCGTGAGCGCAACGTAAAACAAGCGCCGCTCCTCCTCCAACTCGTGCTGACTGTAAACCGACATTGACGACGGGAACAAACCTTCCTCCACACCTACTATATATACATACGGGAACTCCAAACCTTTGGCCGAATGAATGGTCATCAACGTGATGCTGTCCATGCTTTCGGTCTTGCGATTGTCCTGATCGGTAATGAGCGCCACGTTTTCAAGGAATCCGACCAGACGCGGACTCTCGCCTTCTTTATAATTGGCTGCCACATAATCACTTATGCCGCGCAAGAGTTCTTCGATATTTTCAAGACGGCTGCGGTCATCGGGGTCGTCAGAATTTTGATATTCGTTCTTAATCCCCACGGTATCAATAATTTCACGAGCCATATCGTAAGCGTCAACTTTGTCGAGCATCGGAATGAATTTGCAAATCAGTTCGGTGAACCCTGCAACTTTGGCAACCGTTCCGCGATTGAGACCCGCCACTGCCAACAACTCTGGATTGGTCGCAACAGTCCACATGCTGCAATTGTTGGCGTTGGCTGTCGCGCTGATTTTCTCAACCGTGGTCTCGCCGATTCCGCGTGCGGGATAGTTGATGACACGGCGCAGTGCTTCGTCATCGTTATTATTGACAATCAAGCGCATATAAGCGATGGCGTCCTTCACTTCCTTGCGTTGGTAGAACGACTGTCCGCCGTAAATCTTATACGGGAAATTGCGTTTGCGCAAGGCTTCTTCAAAGGTTCGACTCTGCGCGTTGGTGCGGTACAAGATGGCGAAATCGTTGTAGTGGCAATGATTGTTGGCAATTTTGGCGAAAATATCGCCCACCACGTTGTAACTCTCTTCAATATCGGTCATTGCGGCCATGACACGCACAGGGTCGCCTTCGTCCTTTTCTGAAAAAACATCTTTCGGAATCTGATGTTCATTCTTCTTAATCAGACTGTTAGCCGCCGAAACAATGTTCTGCGTCGAGCGATAGTTCTGCTCAAGTTTGAACAATCGGCACTGCGGATAGTCGTTTCGGAAATTCAGAATGTTCTCAATTTTGGCGCCGCGGAACGAGTAGATGCTTTGAGCATCGTCGCCCACCACGCAGATATTCTGATGCTGCTGCGCCAATTTCTTGATTATCAAGTATTGAGCATAATTTGTATCTTGATACTCATCGACCAAAATATATTTGAACCGCTGCTGATACTTGTCGAGCACAGCAGGATTGTCGCGGAAAAGGATGTTTGTATTAAGCAGCAAATCGTCGAAATCCATTGCCGACGCTTGACGGCAGCGCGCCACGTAACGTTCATATATTGTGGCGATTAACGGCATACGGTTGGCATTGTCGGTAGCCATTAGTTCGGTGCTGGCCTTGTAGGTGTCGGGCGTGACCAGATTATTTTTCGCCATCGATATGCGGTTGGCAATGTGATTGGGCTTGTAAACCTTGTCATCGAGACGCATCTCCTTGATAATGGACTTGATAAGGCTTTTCGAATCGGTGGTGTCGTAGATGGTGTACGACGAAGGGAAACCAAGACAAGCGCTCTCCATGCGCAGAATATGACTGAAGATGGAATGGAACGTGCCCATGACAAGCGACTGCGCGTCAGAGCCACCAACCAGCGACTCGATACGCGACTGCATCTCGCGCGCGGCCTTGTTGGTGAACGTCAGCGCAAGAATGTTCCACGGTTTTACGCCGTTGGCAAGCAAGTGGGCAATGCGGTAGGTTAGCACGCGCGTCTTGCCCGAACCAGCACCCGCCACAATCAGGCACGGGCCTTGCGTGGCCTGCACTGCGGCTCGCTGCACATCGTTGAGTTGGTCGAGATAGTTCTGCATTTTTCTGTATCAATCGTCGGCAAATTACCGCAAAAAAGTTGAGAGAAACGGAATGTCGGCGACATAGTTTTTAACAAAACGGCAAATCGCACGATTTGCCTAATTTTATATAATATTGCGCTCGATTTTTGAGTTATTGCTATCGACAGATTTTTATCAAGATGACAAAACGCGGACCATCAATTTTGCTACTCGTCGGCCTGATTCTTTGGGGCGGCAGTGCTTTCGCACAAATAACGGCCAATGCCAGCAGGTCCGCCACCACCACCTACAAAACTGACTCGATTGCCAACGACCCGATTTTCGTCTACTACTCCGACCCGCGCGGATTCAACACCACTGGCACACTGACAGCATCGGTGCCCGACAGTACGAACCTGACTTTCAGTTGGTTCAGTTACAACGAGCGGACATCGAAATTCGACATCGCACTGAAAACTGAAACTGGCGTGGCCGAATCGACAAAAGACAACTGCACGCAAGGCGGCTACATGGTGGCCATCAGCAACAGTCAAAATACATGGGACACAGCATTTTACGCATGGGTTTTCCAGAACGAATTCAATGTTAGCGCCATAAACGTCTACAACTCCACCTGCGAACTGATGGAACTACACACATCGATGGCCTATGACGAAGAATTTGAATACTACGACCGTGTGAGCGGCAAACCCCTGACCTATTTCAGTGATAACGTGAAGTTTATGAAATACCGATGGGAAGCCACGCCGCAAGGCGCAACAATTCCGTCGGTGAAGAATCCTGTTTTCGAAGCGCCCACAAAACCAACAGTTTACAAACTGACGGTTGAAGATTCGCACGGTGAGAGCCGCACAAAAAAACTCGAGATTGAAGAAGGCGACGACAACGGCGACGGCAACGTCTATCTGAAAGCCGTGAAAGCCAAATTCGCAGCCAGCCGCAGTTTTGTGCCCAAAGAAGAATCCGATAGCAGCGGTCAAGCGCCATTGCTCGTGCAGTTTATCGACAGTTCGGAAAATGCCATCGAGTGGACGTGGTATTTCTATAAGCCTATCGACCAGCGCGTTGTGGAAGCCGACTCGCTGATGACAGACACCGTCACAACGCAGTATTTGCCCGACTCGATTCTGTACAGAAGACCTAACGAGAAATGCGGCTACGATGTGGCACTGATGGTGAAAGGCCCCGTCTACATCATCGACGGCGAGCAGCACCAATGCATCGACCGTCTGCTGAAAGAAGAATACATCAACGTCGATTCGTCGTTTATCGCCAAGAATCCTGACATCCCGAATGCCTTCACTCCTGGCGGCGCCAACCCAGTGTTCAAATTCACTGACGAGACAATGCCGAAATCAATCCGCCACTTCGAAATCAAGATTTACGACCGTTGGGGCGTAAGAATCTACAGTTACGAAGACAACGACGGCAGTTGGGAAGGTTGGGACGGCAAGACCTTCGGCTTTGGCGACGCACCCGCAGGCGTCTATTTCTACACCATCTACGCTGAAGGCTGGAACGACGAAAAATTCCGCCGCAAAGGGTACGTGCATTTATTCCGAAGCAAATAAACTTGGGACTTCAGACTTCGGACAACAGACTTCAGACAATAAGATTTGGTGAATCGGATAATCGGTGAACTGGTGAATCGTAATTCGTAATTCAGAATTCGTAATTAACTAATGCCTAACACCCAACACCTAGCAACTAATTCGCCCATCCTGCATTGTGATGGTGCGGTCCGACATTTTGGCCAGGCTCATATCGTGGGTGACGATGACGAAGGTCTGGTTGAACTTGTCGCGCAAATCGAAGAACAGACGGTGCAGTTCCTCTTTGTTCATTGTGTCGAGATTGCCCGACGGCTCATCGGCAAGAATCACTTCGGGGCCGTTAATCAGCGCACGGGCCACTGCAACACGCTGCTGCTCGCCACCCGACATCTCTCGCGGTTTATGGTTCAGACGGTGGCCAAGATTCAGATATTCGAGCAGTTCGATGGCTTTTGCCTCACATTGTTTGCGGGTAGAGTTGCCAATCAGGGCTGGAATCATCACATTCTCAACTGCCGTGAACTCTGGCAGCAACTGGTGACCTTGAAAAACGAATCCAAGATTGCGGTTGCGGAACCGCGATAACTCATTCTCTGACAAGGCGGTAACATCAACACCGCCAATCACAACCTTGCCGCTGTCGGGGCGCAGAAGCGTGCCCACAATCTGCAGCAGCGTGGTTTTGCCCGCACCGCTCTTGCCAACTATCGAGACAATCTCGCCCTTTGCCACCTCAAGGCTGATGCCCTTCAGAACCTCAACCTCGCCGTACGATTTGTGAATGTCAGAAATGCTAATCATCAGATTCGATTTTGTTTTCGGCCATAAAAGTATAAAACAAAACAAGGCCGCCAAACGGCAGCCTTGCTGATATTTCATTTGATAATGAATTCTTATTTAGCCTCTTCTTCCTTCTTCGATGCGCGGTTGAGCAAATCGTAGGTGATTGGCGTTGCCACGAACAGTGAAGAGTAAGTACCAACTGCGATACCAATCATCATTGCGAAGATGAATCCGCGGATAACCTCGCCACCGAAGATGAAGATGGTTATCAACACGAGCAATGTGGTTACCGAAGTGTTGATGGTACGAGCCAATGTGCTGTTGACGGCACCGTTCATCACATCTGCAAGGCTGCGTTTCGACTGTGTTGCCATATACTCACGGATACGGTCGAACACAACCACGGTGTCGTTGATTGAGTAACCAACCACCGTCAGGATTGCGGCGATGAACGATTGGTCAATCGACATTGAGAACGGCATTATGCTGTAGAGCAGCGAGTACATCGAGAATACGAACAGAGTATCGTGAACCAATGCCACCAAACTGCCCACACCGAACTGCCATTTGCGGAAACGGAAGGCGATGTAAAGGAAGATGACTATCAGCGAGAATGTGATGGCCAGTGCAGCCGACGACTTGATGTCCTCAGCGATTGTGGCGCCCACTTTCTCCGAACTCATGCGGTAGTCGTTCTTGAATGCCTCGTAGGTTGTTCCCTCAGGCAGGAATTTGTCCTTCAATGCCAGGTAGAACTTAACCTCAACAACATCGTCAACTGACGGTTGCTCTTTTGTGTATTGTGCTGCCTCTGCAATATCAGCCTCAGTAGCCTCCTGACCAGCGGCGAACAGATATTTGGTTGTAATCTTAACCTGCTCATTTCCACCGTAGGTCTTAACCTCAGCGGTCTGGCCAATCTTGTCGGCAATTGCATTCTGGATTTCAACGGTGTTCACTGGTTTGTCGAAACGAACCACGTAGGTGCGGCCACCAGTGAAATCAACACCAAAGTCAAGACTGCGAGTGCAGAGCGAGATGATACCTGCCAACAGGACTGTACCAGAAATGATGTAGCAAATCTTGCGGGCACCGATGAAGTTGAAGTTGATGCCTTTGAATGCACGTGCTGTGGCAGCCGTTGCAAACGACGGCGTTTTATCTTTTGCAAGCATGCGCTCAAAAATCAAGCGGGTAACAAATATCGAAGTGAACAACGATGCCAAGATACCAATGCTCAAAGTTACAGCGAAACCATGGATTGGACCTTCGCCGAACTTGCCGAGAACAAGTGCGGTCAGCAAGGTTGTGATGTTCGAGTCGAGAATTGCTGAATATGCGTTCGAGTAACCGTCTTTCACTGCAAGTTTGATACCCTTGCCCGAAGCAAGTTCCTCTTTGATACGCTCGTAGATAAGCACGTTAGAGTCGACCGCCATACCAAGTGTCAGCACGATACCTGCGATACCTGACAGTGTCAGCACAGCGCCCAGCGATGCAAGCACTCCGAAGATGAAGAACACGTTCAAGAGCAGGGCAACGTTTGCGGCCATACCACCTGTACGATAGTAGAACAGCATATAAACCAGCACCAGAACGAATGCGATTACGAACGAAATGAATCCTTTGTTGATTGACTCCTGACCAAGTGACGGACCAACGATGGTCTCCTGCTCAATGCGTGCAGGTGCAGGCATCTTACCAGATTTCAGGATGTTGGCCAAGTCTTTTGCCTCAGCAACGGTGAAGTTACCAGTGATTGACGAGCGGCCACCCTTGATTTCTGATTGAACGGTCGGGTAACTGTAAACATAGTTGTCAAGAACGATGGCAACGCTCTTGCCGATGTTCTCTTTGGTGATGCGGGCCCATTTGCGAGCGCCTTCAGCGTTCATACTCATTGAAACCTCTGAAACGCCACGACCTTGTGCGTACTCGTCAGAAGCGTCAGTCACAACGTCGCCCGAAAGAGCAGGTTGGCCGTCGCGGCTTGTAACCTTGATGGCAATCAGTTCGAAGTAGTTGCCACCCTCGTCGAATGCCTTAACACTCCACAGAAGTTTCAGGTTGCGCGGGAACAGAGCCTTAACAAGCGGCTCGTTCAACATTGCGTTGACTGCGGCTGTATCCTTGAAGTGAGCAAAACCAACTGCAGCACCTTGACGAAGACGGCCGTCTTGTGTGTAGTAAGGATTCAAAACTGAATACAACGGATAATTTTTCGCAACGTCCTCAGCAGCAGCGTCAGTTGCTGTTGTGTCGGCAGCAAGTTTATCAATCAAAGAGTTAGACTCAGCAGAAGCCTCAGTTTTCTGCTCTTCGGTAGTTGCTTCGGCTGCTGCGCCACCATTTTCAGCGGCTTTCAAATCGTTGATTTCCTTGATTTTGGCATTGGCCTCAGCCAGATATTGCTGAACCTCAGTGTTATCAAAAGTCTCCCAGAACTCAAGATTAGCGGTTCCCTGCAACAGTTTGCGGACACGCTCAGAGTCTTTGATACCAGGCAACTCAACCAAGATGCGGCCTGTGTTGCCCAAACGCTGGATGTTTGGCTGAGCAACGCCGAAACGGTCGATACGGGTGCGAAGGATTTGGAACGAATTGGCAATTGCAGCCTCAGTCTCGTCACGCAAAACGTTCAGCACGTCTGAGTTTGTCGAGTTGAAGTTGACCTTGTCTTTCAGCACTGTTGTGTTGAAAATGGCTGCCAGTTTGGCATTGGGGTCAATCTTTTCGAAACACTGACCAAACAATGTTACGAAGTTGGTCTGTCCGCCTTCGGCTTTCTGAGCCGCTTTGGCATCCTCAATAGCCTGAAGGAAAGTGGGGTCGGTGCTGTAGTTCGACAGCGACTTGATGACATCAACCACGCTCACCTCAAGAATGACGTTCATACCGCCCTTCAGGTCAAGACCAAGGTTAATCTCACGCTCTTTGCATTCACGATAAGTGAAATCCTTCAGGAAGAAGAAGTTATAAACTGGAACACTCGCCAAAGAGTCAAGATAGTTGTTGTACTTGACAAGGTTCAAATTACCGTCGGCCTCAGTTGCGAATGTTGTGGCCTTCTTCTCTTCACGCGTTGTTACTACTGTAAAAAACAATTGATACAGGCACACTAAAACGAGTGCGATAGCAACAAATCTAATAGCTCCTTTATTCTGCATTTTTAAATAGTTATTTGATTTTCATTACTCTTTATCCAGCAAGGCTGGTTTTTGCTTAAAGCACGCAAATATATCGGTTTTTTTAAAAAAGCGAAACAAAATTACTTTGCTCGCAATTGTTGTTGAATCAATGTTGTAAATCGATATAAATAAGCACTTTAGACCATTATAACCGATGATTGCCAGATTTTTCCTTTATACCTATAATATAATGAAAGAGCCGCACGGATGATGCGGCTCTGTTCAAATGCTGTTTTGTTATGAATTCATCGAGATGAAAAACTCCTCGTTGTTGCGCGTTCTGGCCAGGCGGTCGCGAAGGAACTGCATAGCCTCAACCGAGTTCATATCCGACAAGTGGTTACGCAGCACCCACATACGGCTGAGCGTGTCCTTGTCCACAAGCAGGTCGTCGCGGCGAGTGCTGCTCAAGTTGATGTCGACAGCAGGATAGATGCGCTTGTTCGACAGTTTGCGGTCGAGTTGCAACTCCATATTGCCTGTTCCCTTGAACTCCTCGAAGATAACCTCGTCCATCTTTGAGCCAGTCTCGGTCAGGGCTGTTGCCAGGATGGTGAGCGAACCGCCGTTCTCGATGTTGCGGGCTGCGCCGAAGAAGCGTTTCGGCTTGTGCAGCGCGTTGGCATCCACACCACCCGAAAGCACCTTGCCAGATGCGGGCGAAACCGTGTTGTAGGCACGTGCCAGACGGGTTATAGAGTCGAGCAGGATAACCACATCGTGACCGCACTCAACAAGGCGTTTGGCCTTTTCGAGCACGATTGACGACACTTTCACGTGTTTTTCGGCTGGCTCGTCGAATGTTGATGCGATAACCTCGCCGTTCACGCTACGGGCCATATCGGTAACCTCCTCAGGGCGCTCGTCGATGAGCAAAACGATAAGGTAAACCTCTGGGTGATTGTATGCGATTGCGTTTGCTATCTCTTTGAGCAATACGGTTTTACCAGTCTTCGGCTGAGCCACAATCAAACCGCGCTGTCCCTTGCCTATCGGCGAGAACATATCGACAACACGTGTCGATATTGAGCATTGCGGATGGCTTGTAAGGTCGAACTTCTCCTCAGGGAAGAGCGGTGTCAGGAAGTCGAACGGCACACGGTCGCGGATGCTGTCGGGTGTGCAGCCGTTGATGGTCTCAACCTTGATGAGCGGGAAGTACTTCTCGCCTTCTTTCGGCGGACGGATGGTGCCTGTCACTGTGTCGCCCGTCTTCAAACCGAACAGTTTAATCTGCGACTGGCTCACATAAACGTCGTCGGGCGAGTTCAGATAGTTGTAGTCCGACGAGCGCAGGAATCCATAGCCGTCCTGCATCAGTTCCAGCACGCCTGTGGCGGTAATCAACTGGTCGAACTCATATTTTGTTTTGTCTTCAGTCTCACGTTGCTGAGCCTGCGGCTGAGTTGTCTGCGGCTGATTTTGATGTCCGTTCTGATGGTTGTTCTGATAGCCGTGTTTGACAAATCGCTGCTGGTTGTTGTTCTGGCGATAATCGGTATGCTCAGTCTCAGCCGTGGTACGTTTCTCTGCAGAATCGGTTGATGCCGCAGGTGCTGGACGCTGACCGAAATCGAATTCGGGCGTCGCTTTCTGACGCATATAATTATTGGTGTCTTGTTTCGGTGTGCGGTCGGCAGGCATGTCGTTGTCAACCATTCTTCTGTCGTACGGACGTGCTGCCACGCGTTGCGGCTGTTCGCCGTTTTTCTCATACTGCTCCGATGTTGCTTCGTTATCAGCATTGAGCGACACCCCCATCACACGCTGCACGCGCGCGCCCAAACGTGCGCGTTTGCGCGGCTGGCGTTCTGCATCTTCTGCTGCCTGTCCGTCGTCTTTTTTCGGTGCGCTTGCACCTTGTGCTTCAAGAATTTTGCTAATGAGTTCCTGCTTTCTGAGAATTTCCACTCTCTTCATTCCCAACTCTTTACCAATAAGGCGCAAATCGGGAAGAAGCATTTTGCTCAGCGACAAATAATCATGATTCATAAAAAAATGATTTGTAAAATAGTGATTACACAATTTCAAATAATGTTCGAAAAGGATTTCACAAATAAGAAGTGATTTCGTTTGGATAGAACTATCCGCGCCTTTTTGAAAACGGTGCAATTTTAGTGATAAATTGCTTTCGCGCAAAGAAAAAATGAAAAAGTTTTTGGGCTGGAAATATTCAAGAAGATGATTTTTATCTCTAACCGATTCCACCCGATTTTAACCGAAATATTTTTCAGGTTGAACCCGATGGAATCGGCTAAGAAATTTCATCACCTGTTTCCCTTTGCACGATTGTGCGTTTTGCAGAGCATCTGACAGTTGCTGATGTCGGTTGCGCCACCGCGACTCCAGGCTGTAACGTGGTCGGCATCCATTTCTTTTTGCAACCAGATTTTTGTTTTGTTATTGGTATCAGATAATGCGCAAAGCGGGCAATTGCTTATGCCCTTTTCTTTGGCTTCTGCGGTTTGCTTGGCGTAAACGCTTTTGATGACATCTGGCTGGAAAATGCGTATTTCCAATAGGCGTTTATCAACTTCGCCGCCCAAAACATACTCGAAAATACCTTTGCGGCATTTCACGTACGAGTCGGCATAAAGTTCCTGCACACGTGCCCATAATTTGTCGGGGTCGTATGGCGTGTTGTGGTATGTTTCATAAAGCCGTCCCCATTCAAGTCCGCACATCTCGGATTCGGTATTCTTGAATGTTGCTGAAATCCAGTCGATAACACTCGTAAAATAACGCTTTAATTCATCGATTTGTTTGTCACCGCGATGCCGTGCCATATAATCTTCAATGTCGCCACAGCTTACCCAATCGAGTGCACACTGCAAAAATGCCTGACGCTCAACTGCTCCAGGAACAAAGTGTTTCCATTTTTGCACATTAGCGTTGGCCGAATTGCTGAACTCCGCCTTTGCGGCTGTTACAAACGGCCCACTATATAGAGCGTTAAGCAACTCCTGATTGTTAAGTGGTACACCTGCAATGTTTATCGTTTTAAACCATTCTTTAATTTCGGTTTCTTCTCCCTCACAGATATAAATTGTAAGCCTTGTTTCATCAATCAGACGTTTTAAGTTTGCGTCCATATTATCGCCGTAATAGATTGGCTTATCGTTAATTACAACTGGGAATTTACCAGTCACAAACCGTCCGATACTTGTTATACGCTGCTGTCCATCAAGCACTTCGTACTTATCTTCGCCCACCTGATTAAAATATATGAGTCCAAGCGGATAACTTTTCAAGACACTTTCAATCACAGCCACATCTTTTTTGCCATCGGCATAGATGTAATTGCGCTGATACTCAGGCTGAATTGTGAGTTTGCCCGATAGTCCATACAGGCCTTTTGCTTCTAACTCATTGTAAACAAAACCTTTGCAAATCTCAGCAATGGTAATGTCGGTGCGTAATGTGGTTTTCATATCTCTGATTTTTAATTGTTATTTTTTTTGCGGATGAGAATGCGGGCATACATTGATTTAGGTTTCCCATCTACCATAATAACTCCTCGAGCATTTAAGTCATTAGCATTTTTATATTGCTCTACACTATATTTTTTCAACTTATATGGATCATCATTTCTTTGCGTAACACCCAGTATTTCAAATTGTTCTGGGCAGTATTTATCAAGAAAACTGATAGGCACTGCCATCATTCCGTCATAATCAGAAGGAATCGCATCCGTAAATGGCACTTCAATGGCATCATAATTGTCATATTTGGGATAGCCATTGCCTTTTACTTCTTTATGTTTGCTGAATTTTATATTGTCTTCCATTGACATCAATTGCAATGGCTGGTGACGACGACCATGGTCAATATTGGTAAACCAAGCAGTGCCAGCAACACTAATATATTTCTTTCCATCTTTTTCATATAGTTCTGTTCCTGTCATTGGATAACTGTCTGGAACCATAAATGTCATATTATCACCATTAACTCTTTTATTAAACCGAGTACCTGCCCATATTTTATTGTCTTTAAACAGTGGAAAGATTTCTTTGTATGTTACACTATTTATGCTACCAATAATTAAAAACTTCTTTTGGGCTTCTACTATCCAAGCCATAAACTCACGGAACAACGAAAATGGTGGATTGGTTACAATAATGTCAGACTCATCACGAAGCCGTTTCACCTCATCGCTGCGAAAATCGCCATCACCTTCAAGATATTGCCATTGTAAATCATCAATGTCAATTACGCCGTTGGCGTTGGTGTCTCTATCCAATACGAAAATTTTACCGTTCGTACGACTTTTGTCCGCATCGAAATTCGGATTCTCAGTTTCAAAAAGTGTTGGTTGCCAAGTTTTTATTTGTTTGCTTTCTGCAGCAAAACTTGTCGAAATCAACTTTTTCAACCCGAAATTTTGGAAGTTTTGGGCAAAAAACTTTGTAAAGTTGCTCCATTCGGGGTCATCACACGGCAATAGAATCGTTTTGCCACGAAAAACATCGGGGTCATACTCAAGGTAAGCGTTAACTTCATTTTGGATGTCTTGATACTGAGTGTAAAATTCATCCTTTTTTGCAGCCTTAGCCTGCGTAAGGTCTTTTTGCGCCATAGTGTTTAATTTGTGCATTGCACCATTAAACACTTTGAAATCAGGCAAAAAGAAAGGCGCGAACCTTCCTACTCGCGTTCACGGGGAAGCCTGAGAAGAAACCCCGCCACCTCTCATAGTATGGCCGCGCCAAAAGGCGCGAATCCTATATGAGAGATGTCGAGTATGCACAGTGCCACCCGTGAACAATCAGCCTATTTCGGTTAAAAGAAACAGTTTCTCAGGCTTTTTCTTTTCGAACGCGAATAACAGTCAATGCTGATTAATAATATGTTATGCTCGGGCAAACTCCCAAAGCAGTGGAACAAAGATAAGGAAAAAACTATTGTGGAATCAATGAACCGCTTATAATAAACTTTCAGGCGCATTATTGAATTGTTTCAAAAATGGTAATGCGACCAACTCGATTCGTGACGCAGTGTGTCACAAATTGAGAAATTTTACAAAATCCGTAAAATAATTCCTATCGCTTTGCGGCTGCGTTTTATGTCGGCTTTTCATTTGCGTTTCCGTTCGATGTTAATACCTTTGGCATCGGTTTTAAAAGAAATGATATGAGAAAACTTCTGATAATAGCCGCTGCTGCCTTGATGACGTTCAGCGCACAAGCACAGCGCGGCAGCAACAACACCAGCCGCGAGCAGGCATTTAAGATGACTCGCGTGCTCGACCTGATTAGCAATCTCTACGTTGACACCGTGAACCAGCAGAAACTGGTTGAAACAGGCATTGTTGCCATGCTCAAGGAACTCGACCCGCACTCGGTTTACATCACGCAGGACGATGTGAAGGCGATGAACGAGCCGCTCGAAGGCAATTTCGAAGGCATCGGCATACAATTCAACATTATGAACGACACTCTGATGATTGTGGCAGTGATTCCTGGCGGACCGTCGGAACGCGTGGGCCTGATGGCTGGCGACCGCATTATTTATGTGGACACGGCCAACATTGCTGGCGTGGGACTGACCAACCAGATGGTGCAGAAGAAACTGCGTGGCAAGAAGGGCACTGTGGTCGGTGTCAGAGTGCTGCGTCGCGGAAGCAAAGACTTGATTGACTTTAAGATAACACGCGACAAAATTCCAATCTACAGCGTCGATGCGGCCTATATGGTTGATGCCAAAGCAGGCATCGGCTACATAAAAATCAACAAGTTTGCGGCCACCACAACCAGCGAGTACAACTCGGCCATCAGCAAGTTGCGCAAGCAAGGCCTGAAACACCTGATTGTGGACCTGACCGACAACGGCGGCGGCTATCTGAACACAGGTTTCGACCTTGCAAGCCAGTTCCTGCAGAGCGGCAAGATGGTGGTGTTCACGCAAGGCTCGAAAATGCCGCGCCAGAACTACTACACCGAATCGGGCCACAATGAGAAGGACTATGGCCGCGTGGTTGTGATGGTAAACGAGAATTCGGCTTCGGCAAGTGAGATTGTGTCGGGCGCCCTTCAGGATTGGGACCGCGCCGTGCTTGTGGGCCGCCGCACCTTCGGCAAAGGCCTGGTGCAGAATCAGTTCCCGCTCAACGACGGCTCAATGATGCGACTCACCGTGGCCCGCTACTACACCCCGACAGGCCGCTGCATACAACGTTCGTATGAAGGCGGCGTTGATGAGTACAACAAGGAATTCGACAAACGCTACAACGATGGCGAACTCTACAGCGCCGACTCAATCCATCTGCCCATGGGCGATAAATACTTCACCAAGGTGAACAACCGCGTGGTGTACGGCGGCGGTGGCATCATGCCCGATGTGTTTGTGCCAATTGACACCACCTACTCATCGCGCTACTACGTGAGAATGGTGCGTCAGGGAATATTTAACAAATTCGTTCTCAACTACATCGATAACAATCGCGCCGAACTCGAGAAGAAATACAAATCGACCAAAACCGACGCCGATTTCAAAAAGTTCGATGAGAATTTCACCGTCACCGACGATTTTCTGAAGCAACTCACCGACTTTGCCGAAAAGGAAAAACTGCCGTTCGACGAGAAGGGCTTCGAGCGCGGCAAAGAGCACATGCGCGTGAACCTGAAGGCCGCCATTGCCCGCGACCTGTACGATTCGGGCGAGTACTATCAGATTATCAACCGCATCGACCCGATTTTTAAGGAAGCCGTGCGGGTGATGAAGGACGAAAAACTGTACAAATCGAAACTTCAGCCAAGCAAATAGCGCAACGTGATTAACTGGCTTACAAGCAATTGGCTCGAACTGTTCGGCGTGGTGTCCACCATCGTCTATCTTGTTCTGTCCATCCGTCAGAGCATCTGGCTGTGGCCGCTGGGCGCGCTCTCGTCGGCCATCTACATTGCCGTGTACTTTGCCAACAAGTTCTACGCCGACATGGGACTGCAGACTTACTACCTGATAATCAGCATCTACGGCTTTGTGGCGTGGCTTGCACACAAGAACCGCGAAGGCCGCGAACTGGCCGTCAGCCGCACCACGGCAAGGCAATGGCTCGTTTTGGGCATCATCACGGCCGCCATTTGGGGTGCGCTTTACGCGATTCTAACCCTATTCACCGACTCGCCCGTGCCTGTCGGCGACTCGTTCACAACCGCCCTGGCCATCACCGCCACCTGGATGCTCACCCGCAAAATGATTGAGCAGTGGCTCGTGTTCATCGTGGCCGACGCCGTTTCGGTGGCGCTCTATTTCACGCGCTCGATGCCACTCACCGCATTCCTATATGTAATATATACAACAATGGCCGTTGTGGGCTTTTTCAAATGGCGGAAAGAACTGATACAAAGATAATTGTGGCCACTGGCGCCGAATCGACAGGCAAAACCGACCTGTGCCGATTTTTAGCCCAAACGCTTGATATTCCGTGGGTTCCCGAATTGGCGCGCGGCTACGTTGAGCAGTTGGGCCGCCCCTACTCTTTCGACGATGTGGTTGAGATTGCCCGCCTGCAGATTGCCGAATTTGAGCGCGCCACTACCGCTGGGCACTCTGCCGTTTTATTCGATACCGACCTGATTATCACCAAAGTATGGTTCGATGTGGTTTACGGCCGCTGCCCCGACTGGATTCCTGAAGCCATCCGTTCGCACCCCGCCACGCTGCATCTGCTTTGCCTGCCCGATATTCCCTGGGTGCCCGACCCCGTGCGTGAGAACGGCGGCCCGATGCGCGATAAACTATCGGCCATCTATCGTAACGAACTGGAAACGTTTGG
>JAEEGG010010152.1_pt1 | contig 20868 bp, 16 predicted proteins | sample 9134161 | NCBI WGS metagenome assembly JAEEGG01 (sample SAMN16246543, study PRJNA631951) | gut metagenome | biome: gut microbiome; feature: rumen; material: CR-attached | host: Bos | place: Iran: Karaj | collected 2018-10 | reverse complement strand
GAACTACGAACTCGTCGAGGTGCAAGACGGCGAAGTGCCGCACGAGGCACTGAATATCGCCGAGAGTTTGGGGATTGATAAGGAGTGGATTGAGACGGCGAGAGAGTTTTTAATTATGGCGAATTCGACACAATTAAACCTATCGAATTCGATAGGTTTAGACCCAAAGGGGTCGAATTCGACCCCCTTGGAAAATGAGAAAGGAGGAAATGTGTGATGAAAGGTATGCCGCAGCGGGATAGACTGATTGAACTGAACAAAATCGCCATTCAGCAGATGAAGGTGCTGGAGGGCGTGGAAGAAAGGAGAATGCTGAAATGAGGGATGTTAGATTATACACCCTGCTTGCGTTCCTGCTGCTAGCGGGAGGGGTGACGATGCAGGCACAAAACCGTGAATTGCCGACCGAGTATTGGACGGACATCGTGACCGAACAACCCGATGGCTATGTGGTGGACAATAACGGCGACGTGCATCTCAATTCTGCCGAGGCCTTGGCTTGGCTTATATCTGTGACCAACGGCCTTAATGGACAGGAAACAGACGATTTCGATGATAAAACTATCTACCTTGAAGAAAATATTGATCTTTCTGCAGCGCTTTGGATTCCCATTGCGGGAAAAAACACAATCATAGACGGGTTCAAAGGCTGCTTCGACGGCAAAGAACATGTGATAGATGGGCTGACTATGACCAACGGCATCTCGAATTATTGGGCTATGGGACTATTTGGTAAAACGTCAGAAGCTACATTATCAAACATCATCTTGAAGAATGGTTATTACGAAGCCCAATCTCAATCCAATAGTGAAGGAGGTTTTTTGGCAAATAAAGTTCACAAGAGTACGATTGAACACTGTTTTGTTGAATGTGAAATGCACATCCATGAAGGCATGTCACCATTCGTTTATCTTTGCGATAGTTCGACTGTTTACAACTGCTTGGTACATGTACCGTTATATCGTTCAGACGGTTGGAGTACAGCTATTCCTGGTGTTTTTGCTGCCATGTCCTCTCCCGCATCTTACATATACAATTGCGCATCAATTATTGAGCAAATGAATTGGTCTGAATACTGTGGTTTGGTTGGCATGTTCAATGCAGGGAAAATAGAAAACTGCTATGCCTATATTCACGAAATCCTAAATTTCCCAGGCTATGGTGGCGGTTCTGGTCTTGGACCACGAAATGGCATAACTGGGAGCAACATGGGTGAAGTGTACAATTGTTATTACAATCGTATCCGAAACTTCGACCCTGCGTTCAGCGGTTATTATATGCAATTGGATGACTCCCCTGGTGAAGGCGACAACTTCTACAACACCAGTCCGTTTGTTGAGGAAGGTCGTGGACATTGGAAACTCACCGAGGAAATAAGCATTGAACTTGAAAACGGCACGGTTTCAACCGACGACCTGCTGGATGCGCTCAATTTCAAGATTGAAGAATTGGACAATGACACTCTTTTGAGTTGGTGCGACACAGGTATGGGCTTTGACAACCAGCAACTTCCTGTATTTTGTCACTTTGATGTCACCGAGATAAGCAAAAATACAGCTAATTACAACCAAGTTGAGGTTTATCCTAATCCTGCCAATAGATTTGTTCGCATTGATGGTGTTGAGGCTGCCAAGGTGCAGGTCTACAATGCCCTTGGCCAGTTGGTGAAAGAGACAAAAGAGAATGTGATTGACCTGTCGGCACAAGAGGCAGGCACTTATATATTAAAGGTGATTACCCCTTCGGGAGTGGTTACGAAACAGATTATTAAGAATTAACGAACAATAAATCAATTATTTAAACAACATACTAAAATATGGAAAGTAAATTAGGACTTGATTTTAAGAAAGTGGAGTATGCCAGGGGGCTGGCGAAGAACATCGCTGACGATGTGCAGGCCTTTTGCGAGCAATACACCACGGTGGCCGTGGAGCGCACCCTCGCCCGACTGATGGGCATCGACGGGGTGGACGAGAGCGATGTGCCGCTGCCCAATGTGGTGGTGGACGCCATCAAGGACAAGGGCGTGCTCGGCGAGGGCATCCTGTTCTTCATCGCCAACGCCATGATTCAGACGGGCCTCAACCCGCAACAAATCGCCGAAAAGGTGGCCAAAGGCGAACTCGACATCACCAAGGTGGTGACGCGCGACCAGAAACAGATTGCCGCCACGCTGCAACCCGTCATCGACGAGAGCCTGACGCGCATCCGCACTCGCCGCGCCCGCCGCGAGCATTACCTCGAAACCATCGGCGAAGGCCCCAAGCCATACCTTTATATTATTGTGGCCACGGGTAATATCTACGAGGATGTGGTGCAGGCCCAGGCCGGTGCCCGTCAGGGAGCCGACATCATTGCCGTGATCCGCACCACGGGCCAGAGCCTCTTGGACTATGTGCCTTACGGTGCCACCACCGAGGGCTTTGGCGGCACCTTCGCCACGCAGGAGAACTTCCGCATCATGCGTAAGGCCCTGGACGAAGTGGGCGAGGAGGTAGGCCGTTACATCCGCCTCTGCAACTACTGCTCGGGGCTCTGTATGCCCGAAATCGCCATCATGGGCGCTTTCGAAGGTCTCGATGTCATGCTGAACGACGCCCTCTACGGCATCCTGTTCCGCGACATCAACATGCAGCGCACCCTCATCGACCAATACATGAGCCGTATCATCAACGGCTTCGCGGGCGTCATCATCAACACGGGTGAGGACAACTACCTGACCACCGCCGACGCCGTGGAAGCCGCACATACCGTGTTGGCCTCCGACCTCATCAACGAGCAGTTGGCCAAGATTGCCGGTCTGCCTGAAGAGCAGATGGGCTTGGGTCACGCCTTTGAGATGGACCCGATGCTCGAGAACGGCTTCCTCATGGAACTCGCGCAGGCACAGATGACCCGCGAGATCTTCCCCAACGCGCCGCTGAAATACATGCCGCCCACCAAGTTCATGACGGGTAACATCTTCCGTGGCCACATCCAAGACGCGCTGTTCAACATCATCGGCATCTGGACGCACCAAGGCCTGCAACTGCTAGGTATGCCCACCGAGGCTATCCATACGCCGTTCATGAGCGACCGTTACCTCTCCATCGAGAACGCCCGCTACATCTTCAACAACATGAAGGACATCGGCGAGGAGATGGAGTTCAAGGAGGGTGGCATCTGCCGTCAACGCGCCCACCTGGTGCTCGACAACACCATCAAGCTGCTTGAGGAACTCGTCAAGGAAGGCCTGTTCACCGCCTTGGAGAAAGGTATCTTCGGCGATGTGAAACGCCCGAAGAACGGCGGCAAGGGCTTGGCTGGCGTGACGCTGAAGAGCGAGAATTATCTGAATCCGTTTGTTGAACTAATGAAAGGGAAGAAATAATGAGTGAAGGTTTGTATTCAATGGAGGCCAAGGATTACGACAAAACCCTAGACCTCACCAAGATAAAGCCCTACGGCGACACCATGAACGACGGCAAGATGCAGTTGAGCTTCACCTTGCCCGTGCCTTGCGGCGCAGAAGCCATCGAAGCGGCCAAACTGCTGCTGAAGAAGATGGGACTGGAAAACCCCAGCGTGGTGTATTACAGGGAACTGACGCCCGGTTTCACCTTCGTCAACTGCTACGGTAGTTGCACGCACACCGTCGACTATTCGACCATCTATGTGCCGAAGGTGGAATCCACGACGATGGACATGTACGAGACCGACAAGTACATCAAGGAGAACATCGGTCGTAAGATCGTCATCGTCGGCGCTTCGACGGGTACCGACGCCCACACCGTGGGTATCGACGCCATCATGAACATGAAGGGCTATGCCGGCCACTACGGTCTGGAGCGATACGAGATGATTGAGGCCTACAACCTCGGCTCGCAGGTGCCCAACGAGGAGTTCATCGCCAAAGGCATTGAACTTCATGCTGACGCGCTGCTCGTGTCGCAAACTGTGACGCAAAAGGACGTCCACATCCACAACATGACCAACTTCATCGAGTTGATGGAGGCCGAAGGTCTGCGTGACAAGATGATTTGCTGCTGTGGCGGTGCCCGTATCACGCATGAACTGGCCAAGGAACTCGGCTTCGACGCTGGCTTCGGCATGAATACTTACGCCGACGATGTGGCTTCGTTTGTGGTTCAAGAAATGGTTAAGAGAGGTATGAAATAAGAGTAATAATCTTAAATAATAAATCTTAAATCTTTAAATAACAACACACTATGGACAAAAATGAAATGAGAGAAGTGATCGCCAAGCGTGCTGCAAAAGAATTGCACGACGGCGATGTTGTCAATCTGGGTATTGGCATTCCGACTTTGATCCCCAACTACCTTCCTGAAGGTGTCACCGTGACCCTCCAGACCGAGAACGGTGCCATGGGTATGGGCCCGACCCCCGAAGAAGGCAAGGAAGACAAGAACCTCATCAACGCTGGCGGTGGTGCCATCACGCTACTGCCCGGCGCCTGCACCTTCGACTCTGCCACTTCGTTCGCCATCATCCGTGGCGGCCATGTGAACGTGTCGTTCCTCGGCGCCTTGCAAGTGGATGAGAAGGGCAACCTCGCCAACTGGATCATCCCAGGCAAGATGGCTCCTGGTATGGGCGGTGCCATGGACCTCGTCGTGGGTGCCAAGCGTGTGATCCTCACCATGGAACACACTCAGAAGGGTGCTCCCAAGATCCTGAAGGAGTGCACGCTGCCTCTGACCGCTGCCGGACAGGTGAACATGATCATCACCGAGATGGGCGTCATGGACATCACCCCCGAAGGCATCGTGGTGCGTGAAATCCACCCCGAGTTCACCTTCGAGCAGATGCAGGCTGCCACCGAGGCCAAGCTTATCCTTGACCCCAACTGGAAACCCATGGACATCTAATCCCCGCGGACATGGACTACAGTTTCTTGAAGATTGAGCAGCACGACCAGATCACCGTTATGAAAGTGTCGGCACCCAAGTCGTTGAACGCGCTCAATTCGACAGTCCTGAAGGAAATCGACGACTTCGTGAGCAACCTCGACACGAAGCAGACGCGCGTCCTCATCATCACGGGCGACGGCGAGAAGGCCTTCGTGGCCGGTGCCGACATCTCGGAGATGGTACATCTCTATGAGAAGGAAGGCTACGAGTTCAGTAAACTCGGCGCCATCGCGTTCCGCAAGATCGAGACGCTGCCGATACCCGTCATCGCTGCTGTCAACGGCTTCTGCCTCGGCGGTGGCTGCGAGTTGGCCATGGCTTGCGACTTCCGTTATGCCTCGTCGAAGGCCAAGTTCGGTCAGCCCGAAGTGGGACTGGGCATCACGCCCGGTTTCAGCGGCACCTACCGTCTGGCCAAACTCATAGGACAAGGCTATGCCAAGGAGATGATTTACACGGGCAAGGCCATCCGTGCCGACGAAGCCCTGCGCATCGGTTTGGTGAACGCCGTCTATGAGCCGGAGGAACTGATGGACAAGGTGATGGAGACCGCCCAGAAGATGGTCGCCAACGCGCCATTGGCCATCGCTTATGCCAAGCAGTGCATCAACGAGAGTTACGACCTGATTGCCGCCGATGCCATCGAACTGGAGAACACCGCCTTCGGCAAGTGCTTCGCCACCGAGGACCAGAAGGAAGGCATGACGGCGTTCTTGGAGAAGAGGTCTGCCACATTCAAAGGAAAATAAACCAGTAGAGACGTAGCGCGCTACGTCTCTACAAAACGACAACAATAAATCAAATCAACAAATAAAATCAAACATCATGAAAATCTGTGTTATCGGAACCGGCACCATGGCTAAAGGTATCGTGAAGGCATTCGCCGCCAAGATGCCCGTCGTCATGAAGAGCCGCACGCAAGCCAGCCTTGACAAGGCCATGGCTTCCATCGCAAAAGGTTACGGTAAGCTGGTGGAAAAGGGTAAGATGACCCAAGAGGCCGTCGATGCCCTGCTGAAGAACATCACCACCACTACCGACTACGCCACCTTCGCCGATGCCGACCTCGTCATCGAGGCCGCCGTCGAAGAGATGCAACTGAAGAAAGACGTCTTCATGGAACTTGACAAGATCTGCAAGCCCGAGACCGTCTTTGCCACCAACTCGTCCTCGCTGTCGATCACCGAGATTGCTGCCTGCACGAGCCGTCCCGCCCAATTCATCGGCATGCACTTCTTCAACCCCGCCGATCGCATGGCCCTCGTTGAAGTCATCAAAGGCCAACTGACCAGCGATGAAGTGACCAAGTGCATCGTTGACCTCGCCACCTCCATCGGCAAGCAGCCCGTTGAGGTGAAGGAAGCCCCCGGCTTCGTGGTCAACCGCATCCTCATCCCGATGATCAACGAGGCTGTCGGCATCCTTGCCGACGGCATCGCCAGCGCTGAGGACATCGACAAGTGCATGATGCTGGGCGCCAACCACCCGATGGGTCCTTTGGCTTTGGCCGACCTCATTGGTAACGACGTCAACCTCGCCATCATGGAAGTGTTGTACAAAGAGTTCGGCGACCCGAAGTACCGTCCTCATCCCTTGCTCCGCAAGATGGTGAGAGCCGGCTTGCTCGGTCGTAAAACTGGAGAAGGATTCTATAAGTATTAATCAGTGTGGAGTTAGGAGTTAGGAGTTAGGAGTATCGCGATGCGCGGCTCCTACTCCTCACTCCTCACTCTCCACTCCTAACTAACGAAAAAAATGGATTTTAGTTATTCAAAGACAGAACAACTCTTCCTGCAGATGATCAGATCGTTTGCGGAGAACGAAGTAAAGCCTTTGGCCGCCGAAGTCGATGATCAGGAGCGTTTCCCTGTCGAGACCGTCGAAAAGATGGGCAAACTCGGCATCATGGGTATCCCGATCCCGAAGCAGTACGGTGGACAGGGCGGCACCGTCCAGATGTACATCATGGCGGTCGAAGAGCTCTCGAGAGTGTGCGCCACCACTGGCGTTATCGTCTCGGCCCACACCTCGCTGTGCATGGCTCCCATTCTGGAGAACGGCACCGAGGAACAGAAGATGAAGTACCTGCCCAAACTCGCCTCGGGTGAATGGATTGGCGCTTTCGGCCTGACCGAACCCAATGCCGGTACCGATGCCGCCATGCAGCAGACGACCGCCGTCGACGCTGGCGACAAGTGGATCCTGAACGGCACGAAGATCTTCATCACCAACGCATCCTACGCCAATGTGTTCATCGTCATGGCCATGACGGACAAGTCGAAGGGCACGAAGGGCATCTCTGCCTTCATCGTGGAGAAGGGCATGCCTGGCTTCAGCATCGGCAAGAAGGAACTCAAGATGGGTATCCGCGGCAGCGCGACCTGCGAGTTGATTTTCGAAAACTGCGAAGTGCCGAAAGAAAACCTCCTCGGACCTCTTGGTAAGGGCTTCACCATCGCCATGAAGACCTTGGACGGCGGCCGTATCGGTATCGCCTCCCAGGCTCTGGGTATCGCCCAAGGTGCCATGGACGAGACTGTGAAATACACCAAGGAGCGTAAGCAGTTTGGCAAAGCCATTGCCCAGTTCCAGAACACACAGTTCCAGATGGCCGACCTCAAGACCAAGGTTGAAGCTGCCCGTCTGCTCGTCAGAAGCGCCGCTTGGAAGAAGGACATGGGGCTGCCGTATTCAGCCGACGCCGCCATGGCCAAGCTGTTTGCCGCTGAAACTGCTATGGAAGTGACCACCAAGGCCGTCCAGTTCCACGGCGGTTACGGTTACACACGTGAGTATCCTGTCGAGCGCATGATGCGTGACGCCAAGATCACCGAGATCTACGAAGGTACCTCGGAGGTCCAGCGCATGGTCATTGCCGGTCAATTGTTCAAGAAATAATAGGAGGGAAGCAGTATGAATATTATCGTTTGTATCAAGCAAGTTCCGGATACCACCGAAATCAAGATTGATCCGGTAAAGGGTACGCTGATCCGTGAAGGCGTTCCGAGCATCATGAACCCTGACGACAAGGGCGGTCTCGAACTCGCCCTGCGTCTGAAAGACCAGTTCGGCGCCAACGTCACCGTCGTTTCGATGGGACCTCCGCAAGCCGACGTCATCATGCGCGAAGCCTTCGCCATGGGTGCCGACCGTGCCATCCTTCTCTCTGACCGTAAGTTCGCAGGCTCCGACACTTTGGCCACCTCGTATGCCATCGCCGGTCTCTGCCGTACTTTGGACTATGACCTCATCATCGCCGGCCGTCAGGCTATCGATGGTGACACCGCACAAGTGGGTCCCGAGATGGCCGAACATCTCGGTCTGCCCCAAGTCACCTATGTCTGCGACGCCAAACTGCTGCCCAATGGCAACCTGCAAGTCCACAAGGAGAACGAAGACAGCGTCCAAGTCCTCGAAGTGGAAGGCAAGTGCCTGCTGACCGTCCTCGCTTCCGCCTTTGAGCCCCGTTACATGACCGTCAGCGGCATCGTCGAGGCCTACAACCGCGAGGTTGAGGTTTGGGGTGCCGACAAGATCGACTACGATGAAACGAAGCTGGGTCTCTCTGGCTCACCCACCAAGGTGTTCCAAAGCTTCCCGAAGGCCATGAAGGCTCCGGGCGAGGTGCACGAAGTGAGCGAAGAAGAGGCTGTCGAGCTGATTGTCAACAAACTGAAAGAAAAACACATCATCTAAAAGTTACAGCCATGGAATTGAAAGATTATAAGAACGTATTCGTTTTCGCAGAACAGCGTGAAGGTAACATCCAATCCGTTGCTTTCGAACTTTTAGGAAAGGCCCGCGACCTCGCCGACACCCTCGGTGAGAAGGTTGTGGCTATGTTGCTCGGCTGCGGCATCAAAGACCAAGCCCAGAAACTGATTGAATTTGGTGCTGACGAAGTCATCGTCGCCGACTGCCCTGAACTGAAGGACTATCTGAGTGAGCAATACACCCAGGTCGTTGACCAGATCATCAAGGAGCGTTGCCCCAACATCGTGCTCTATGGTGCCACCACCATTGGCCGTGACATGGCTCCGCGTATCGCTTCGCGTCTGAAGACCGGTCTGACTGCAGACTGCACCAAGCTCGAAGTCGTCAGCGACGAAAAGAGCAACGGTGAGCCGCAGTTCCGCATGACCCGTCCTGCTTTCGGTGGCAACCTGATGGCTACCATCATTTGCCCCAACACCCGTCCGCAGATGTCGACCGTGCGTCCTGGCGTGATGCAGAAGCGTCAACGCGAGGTCGGCCGTCAAGGCGTGGTCACAAGTTTCGTCCCGACCTTTGACACCTCCAAGTTCAAAGTCAAGCTCGTTGAGACCATTAAAGAGGACAAGACCGTGGTCGATATCGCCGATGCCAAGATCTTGGTGTCCGGTGGCCGTGGCGTCCAGAACAAGGAAGGTTTCGACAAGCTGCAGGCTCTGGCCGATGTCATCGGCGGCGTGGTATCGTCATCACGTGCTATGGTCGACAACGGCGTGATGCCTCATGACCGTCAGGTGGGTCAGACGGGTAAGACCGTCCGCCCGAACCTTTACATGGCTTGCGGTATCAGCGGTGCCATCCAGCACTTGGCTGGTATGGAAGAGTCCGACTTCATCATCGCCATCAACAAGGACAAGTTTGCCCCCATCTTCAGCGTCGCCGACCTCGGCATCGTTGGAGACCTGCACAAGATTGTCCCCATGCTGACGGAGAGACTGAAGAAGGAAGTGGAGAAGTAATTCTCCGAAATGAATTGCCGTTCTTAGTAGAGGCGCGCCGTGGCACGCCTCTACGGGGACGGCGTTTTTTTATAATGATGTTTTTGTTTGGCATGTACTCGTTCAAAACATAAAGATTATAGAGTAATTTGAAAACTTGATTCCATGATAGAGTTATTAAAGAGATATTGTTTAGATAATACGAGGGATACGGGCTTGTTACTATTGGATATGCCAACTGGCACAGGGAAAACATACAATGTCCTTCAGTTTATTAAGAGTTACCTAAAACAGAATCAAGACAAAAAGATATTCTTTGTCACCACGTTAAAAAAGAACTTAGATGATCCGTATAACGATTTGATAAAAGAATTAGATAAAGATTCTGATTTAAAAGACTCTGTTTTTAGAGTTCTTTCTAACACCGAACATGCAATCAAGAATTTTAATAGAATAAAGAAAGACATAAAGATAAGTGAAATACGATTTTCGGAAGAGTTTAGGAGTTTTGATGCTTTAATAACAGCTGGGGTAAACAAGCCCGATGCTTTTGGAGATATAGAAAGAAATTTCAGATACTTAATTAGCAAAACTCTTTCTCGAAAATTCAAGAAAAAATCAGAAAAACTCAACGCCATCAAGAATGACAAAGATTGGCAATGGGTAGGAGAATTGTATCCGGTTGTCTTTTCGGAAGAAAAAAGGGTTTTCTTCATTACGATGAAGAAATTGATAAACAAATACGACACAATCATCGAGAAAAGTGTAAGGCTTTACGAGACTTCCTTTTTTAGAAACTCTCTTGTCTTTATAGATGAGTTTGATGCTACTAAGAAGGATATTCAAGATATGATTGTCCAAAATGGACTAAATAAGAGCATTGATTACATAGACCTATTTCGAAATATAAAGATTTGCCTTGACAATCAAGCATCCATACCATCTAATATTTGGGAAAATATTGAGAATAGACCAAGCCATAGGCATGCTTTAGAAAAAAACATAAGAATCTTTGATGACATTTCAAAAGAACATCATCTCTTACAGCATCATAAGTCTCTTGGATTTGAAGAGAAGCGAGTTGTTTTGTTCTCTGACTTTACCCATAACAATTACACAACAGGAAAAGAAGATGTCGTGGTTGAGTATGACAAGAAAAAGAATTTAAACACATTATCGCTCGTACCAAAAGGCCAATTAGACGATTCTTTATACAATGCATTAAACAAAATCAAAGGAGCCATTTCGCACTTTGCGCGATTTGTTGCCATCTTGGCATATAGTTACCGTAAAAACAAAATACAAAACGAAGAAGATGGTATGTCGTATGGAGAATTTACAGAGTATCATGCCATTGACACGGTACTTGATTCGTTTCATTTGCAGGGAGACAGCAATAGGATTATCCGTGAAATGGCATTGACATATAGCAATCGATTTAGGACAAAAACGAGCAATACTGTTGATATAATTGATGACTTTTCCTTTTATGCAACAGGATTTAGTCATTATGACTTTTGCGATGATTATTCTCATGATAATACAACCATCATAAGAAAATTTGTCTTCGAAGATACGCCTGAGAGTATTTTATTTACGATTTGTACACTTTCAAAAGTAGTAGGAATATCTGCAACTGCGACATTTAAAACTGTATTAGGCAATTATGATATTGACTATTTAGAATGGAAGCTGGGAGAGAACTATTTCAAACCTACTGCTGAAGACAAAGAAAGACTTAAGAAAGACTTTGAAAACCAAACATCAGGATTCGAAAAGGTTGAAATCGTTGTAGATTTAACAGAAACTTCTTCTAAAGATTTGCCAAATTGGTCAAGCATTTATGCGGATAAAGATGTTATTAACTATGCTCATAATAGAACATCTTACAATAATGATATTTATAAAGAAGTTAGATACTTCAAAGCGGTTTTGGCCTTTAAGCAGTTTTTAGATAACAACCTGCAATCATATTTGGCGTTGTTTTCAAAAGCCTTGAAAAAGAACGATGGCGATTTTGATCAAAATACTTTGTTTGAACTATATATGTTATTATACGCTGAAAAGGGCGTTCCTTTTGATGAAAGTATTTGTGCCGTTCTTGATTCAAATAATTTTGATGAGCAGAAAAAAGAATTGATAGATGCTTTAAGCGAAGGGAAAAGAAGATTCATCATTTCTACCTATGCCACAATTGGCGCTGGACAAAATTTACAATATAGTATACCAGCAAATAGGCAAAACGAAGTGATAAAAATCAACAATACAAGGGAAAATAAGTCCGAAATGGATATTGAGGGCATTTATCTAGACAAACCGACTTTACTTGTTTATCAGTGCGATGGGGAAGAAGAAACAGCCATTAATAGAGTGTTTCAAATGGAATACTTGTTTCAAAAAAAGGCTATATCATATAATGATAAGATGAAAGAGATTGTCTTGTCCTACAATAGTTTAAACAAGAGCAATGAAAGAGTTAAATTTTGGAATAAATCGTTTTCAAATCTTCGAGATGTAAAAATCTTCGCCACTAAAACTATTGTTCAAGCGATGGGGAGAAAATGCCGAACTAGCTATAGGGGAAAGAGGGTTTATTTACTTGCAGATTCTGAACTTGGAGATGCGCTGGACAAGTCAACCCTGTTTTCAGAGGACAGAATGTTTAACCAAGAAATGGTTGCGTTGGCAAATAAGTTTGAGTTAAATGAAGATGCTGTGTCAAATGATTATATGGAGGATGCTATTAATATGTCCATTTCATCAAACAAAAGGATACTGCAGCTGCTTACCAGATGTTTTGAAAACAGATGGAGTGACGAAGAAATTCGAAAGTGGAAAACAATGCGAGAATATACATTGCAACATCCGACGTTGACAGAAGAAGAATGGTCGAAAAGTCCATTCAAGTTGCATTATATCTCATTTGGTGAACCAATTAGAAAATACTATTATCAGCATAATAGCGATTATTATTCAATCAATCAAATCGCAAAAGATAGATTCGAGAATGCATATGAAGTTTCATCTGAAGATGCAAATCTTAAGAATCTGTTTGAAACATGGCCTCGTTTAAAAGAATTGTTTATTAAAAACAATTATGCGATAGATTTCAAGGAAGGTGATTATATTCTTTCACCTCCTCTTTATAATAATATATACAAAGGCGCACTTGGGGAGGTGTGTGGAAAAGAAATCTTTGAGTTTTTTGATATTCCTCTTGAGGAATTGAATGCTGAAGAACATGAACTATTTGACTTTAAGGTGAAAGGAAAGCCAATTTATGTAGATTTCAAGTATTGGAAAGATACAACGCAATTTGACGCCAAAGAATATCACAATAAAGTGGCTGAAAAAGCAAATGGATGTAAAGATGTTAGGACAATATTAATCGCAAATGTCAGAGATACAGGATTTGAAGAACCCATAATAACAAGAATTTGCAATATCAATATAATAGAATTGTCGCTAATTTGTAATGCAAAATTGTCACAAAAGGCTGCTAAAAAAATACAAGAGTTGAAGAATGAGTAGAATACAAACAAATAAACTAGTTGCTGACCTTAACACGGGCATTCTTTCTGAAAAATACGAAATCTTTAATGTCAGAACCTCTGATATGTATTTCGGGAAAGGAAACAATGCGGCAAAACTTGTAGACGATTTTACAAATGAAAAATTTGTGTTGTCAGTGGTATACGAACGTGGCAATTCATTTTATATGTTGCTCAAAAAATCAGTTGAGAACCAAAATAACATAAACGAAGCAGTACAAAAACTACATGGAACAGAGAATATTACAGTAGATAAAATGTATGTAGAATCGGTACCTCAAAACATTATTGTGCAATTATTGCTTAATTCTATGGGAACTTATGAAGGCGCGATTCTTGGCTACCATAATGTTACTGGTCACTTCTATATACATCATCCTTCATGGGTTAAGCCGAAAAGAAAGCAGATTGTTTCTTTGGAATTAAGAGTGACTAAGGAAATGCTTTTAGATTGGAATGTTAGGACATTCACTTCCATTACACAACAAAGGTATATCAGATTTGGCAAAAAGAAGTTTAATGAATATCCGGAATATGTTCTTGGAAAGGACAATATTTTGAAACGAATTGAAAAAGGATCTTCGTCTGAAGCCTATATCCTAAGGCAAATGGGGGATGATAAAACCAATATCAAGTTTCTTGAAATTGATTCATTGGAGAAGTTTCAGAAAACCAAAATGGGCGTCATTTGTGATTGTATAGATAAATTCAACACCAAGTTTTCTGGCGTGGCTCATCTTGAATTCGATTCGTTCAATGACTATCAGGAAGAACAAATTTCATCCAAATTCTTGAAAGGAAGTGAGCAAAGAATTAAAGAGAGTGCTTCATCGCATAAAATCGTGTTGGTTGACGGGGTTTTAGACCCAACTTCTCCACTTTGTATTGAAAGGCTTAAACAAAAAATAAAGGAACAATTTGGTTGTGATATCTCTGTATATAAACGACCTAAAGTCGATGCCATCAATATTGTTCTTATTCATGAGGATGATTTCTATAAAGATAATGATGATCCGCATGATAAAGTCTATAAAGATTGTGCAATCCAACATGTGACCATAGAAACAATAGCTCACTTGATGAGTAGTGAAAAAGACAATGAAACTGGTTGGAAATCAATATTGGATTGTATAATGCAAGAGGTCTTGATAAAAGAAGATATTGTGTGTAACCATATTTCAATGGTGAACTGGTCTGACTATGGTTTTATTGGAAATATAGTTTTTGGGATTTGCTATAAAGGCGGGGATGATTGTAGGCACTTTTATTTTATGACGATTTCGCCCAATGGTGATTTTACAATTGCAGAAAGAGAAAATACTATATTTGAACATGACGAATACCAAGAATGTATTGATATTTTCGATAACGAGGATGTCGTCGGAGTCGTGAAATACGGAGATGATGTTAATGTCATTCGAAATACTAGATTAAAAACAATCCCGGAGATTGAACATATAAAAGAAAGGTTACAAAATAATGATAATAAAATACGCGATAAAATAAGCCGAGAGGAATTGTTTCCTGCAATAACTGATATAAAGTGCTTTTCCAACAACAATAACTCAATGTTCTATTTTTCAGGAATAATTGGAACTGGAATGCGAAGAGTAATACCGACAGCTGCCAATATTAGATTGGTTGATACATGGCAAAAAAGCAACTTGTTTTTCGAAAAATTGTTAAAGTTAATGGCTGTAACTTTTGTAAGAAACGGACAATTAACAGTTGTCCCGTTCCCTTTTAAATACTTATTAGAATTTGCTAGGACTAATGCATAAAGAATATCTGGATTATTATCTTTGAAAAGTAATTAAGCCTAATACAATAATCGTATTATTATTCCATAAACCAAAAGAATTCATTATCTTTGCACTATATAAACAGCAAGATACATGCCCGACAAACAAAACAATATCATCCTTTACACCGACACCGATGGCAAAGTAAACGTAAACGTCCGCTTTGCTGACGAAGACGTTTGGCTGACACAAGCTCAACTAGTGAAGATTTACCAGACGAGCAAATCTAATGTAAGTGAACATCTTAAGCATATTTTTGCTGATGGTGAATTACAAAAAGAATTGGTTGTTCGGAAATTCCGAACAACCACTCAACATGGTGCTATCGAAGGTAAAACGCAAACCCATGAGGTGAGTTTTTATAACTTGGATGTTATTATCGCCCTCGGCTATCGCGTCCAGTCGCCCGTGGCAGTGCGTTTCCGCCGTTGGGCTACTCAACGCTTGCACGAATACATCCAAAAAGGCTTTGCCTTGGATGACGAGCGGCTGAAACAAGGCGGCAATCGCTATTTCAGGGAACTCTTGCAGCGCATCCGCGACATCCGTTCCTCAGAGCGCAATTTCTATCAGCAAGTGACTGACATCTATGCTACGGCTGTCGATTACGACCCACGCAGTGAAATGACCAGAATGTTCTTTGCTACCGTACAGAACAAACTCCATTACGCAGTACATGAACAAACTGCCGCTGAAGTGATTTACAATCGTGTGGATAACGAAAAGCCTTTTGTCGGAATGACCAACTTCAAAGGCAATTATGTCACCAAGGACGATGTGAAGATAGCCAAGAACTATCTTTCTGAATTAGAGTTGCAACGCCTTAACTTACTGGTTTCTGGCTTTTTGGATTTTGCCGAGTTCCAGGCCCTTGAAATGAAGCCCATGACCATGCGGGATTGGATAGAATCGCTTGACAACCAAATCCTTGCCAACAGAAGAAAAGTTTTGGAAGGTAAGGGGAGTGTCTCGCACGAAGAAGCCATTAAAAAGGCAGAACAAGAGTTTGAAATCTACCGCAAACGCGAGATGGAACAACTTGAAAGTGACTTCGACCGTGCCATAAAACAATTGCCAAAACAATGACCGACAACCAAAAGACCCTCGACCTCGCCTACGAAGCCGGTTCCATCCTCTTGGAGAATGGCGCCGAGATTTCGCGTGTGGAGGAGACCATGAAACGCATCGCCAGCCACTATGGCGTTGAGGATGAGAGTTTCTTCGTGCTCAGCAACGGCATCATGGCCACGGGCAAGGACTACGCCCGCTCCAAGTTCATTCCTATCAAGGGTGCAAGTTTGGATAAAGTAGTGGCCGTCAACCAACTCTCGCGCGAGGTGGAGCAGGGGCAATGCTCCTTGGAACAATTGGAGCAACGACTCAAAGACATCCGCGCCATGAAAGCCAAACCCGCGTGGGAGCAGATTTTGGCTTCAGCTGTGGGTAGCGCTGCGTTCTGCATCATCTTTGGCGGAGGCTTCATGGATTGTTTGGCCTCTTTTGTGGCAGGGTTGGTGCTATGGATCTATATGCTGTTTGTTGCCTCCAAGCGGCTGTCACGCATCGTGGGTACGGCCTCAGGAGGATTGTTGGCCACCTTGATTTGCTTCGGTATGTACCGCCTCGGTCTTGGTGAACATCTGAGCAACATGATTATCGGCGCCATCATACCATTGATTCCTGGTGTGGCTTTCACCAACGGCATCCGCGACATGGCCAATGAGGACTACATTGCTGGCACCACGCGCCTCCTTGACGCCATGCTGTCTTTCTTCTGTATCGCACTAGGTGTGGCTTTGGCATTCATGCTTGACGAGAACATTTTCGGAGCGATGCATAAACTGGAAGGTCTTGTCGCCGACCCGCAGACCTCGAATTTTGTCGTGCAACTCCTCGCTGCCTTCTTGGGCACGGTGTCGTTTGCCGCGCTCTTTGGTGTGCCGCGTAAGTATTATCTCGATGCCGGTTTTTGCGGAACAATAGGATGGCTGCTTTATCTCGTCCTGACGCGTTACACCGCCATGTCGCCTGCCGAAGTCATCTTCTGCGCCACGGCCTTAGTGACGCTCACTGCCTTATTGCAGTCAATAGGGCGGAAGTGCCCGATCACGGTGTTCCTCATCAGCGGTATCTTTCCCTTGGTACCCGGCGCAGGCATCTTTTGGACGAGCTACAACATCGTCTCCAACCAGCTTCCCGATGCCCTCCACACGGGTTTTGCAGCACTCAAGGCCACTGTTGCCATCGCTTTCGGCATCCTTGCCGTGATGGAACTCAACGGAAAGGGTAGGATAGGGAAGTGGTTCAAAAAGAAGAAATAATCGTCGCCAAACAAAATAGGCATTATTATTGCATAAAATTTTATTCATATCTAATATCATATAGTACAATATTATGAAAAAACTAATCAAAAGTATCATAGTCCTGGTTATTCTTGCAGGTGTTATGTTATTTACCTGTCCCGAAGAGGAAAAGCATATCGAAAAGATGACTCAAGAAATCGTGAAGTCGTCACAAGAAAACAATGAAGATGTCGGCTTGCTGGAAAGCATCGGCAATGCCATTGCTGGCACCATCAGCGAAGCGGTCGTGAAAGTCTATGTGAAAAGCCAGCTTAAGGTGGATAATTACTATGTTTTGAATGTCGGCAAGATGTATTATGACGGCGAGAAGCGTGTTGTTACCATCGGCGCTTTCAACCATGTGTTTTGTCTGGTGAAAGCATACGATTTGTTGGATGATATTAAGGCGCAATGAAAACCAACGTCACAAACCTCGATTGTATATCTTAATTATTGAATTTAAAATCTAAAACCTACTATGAAAAAACTAATCGCTATCATTAGCTTTATCGCCTTGGCCACCGCTGCCATGGCACAAACCGCAGAAGAAATCGTCTCTCGTATGGAAGCAGAGATGAGCAAACATGACGAAAGCGAAGGCTTCGTTATGACCATGGACGTGAAGATCATCATCATCGGAACGATATCATCCCGGAGCTATGTCTTGGGAGACAAAATGCGTATCGAGGCAAGTAGGGATGGAAATAATTTTGTCACGTGGAGCGATGGGAAAACGGATTGGAACTACGATTCCGAAAAGAACGAAATCGAAATCACGAATGCAAAACCCAGGGAGAAATCGGAGACCGAGGGTGACACGAAGCTGTTTAAAGGCATCACGGACGGTTATGACATCAAAATCGACAAGGAAACTGCCACCGAGTGGCACATCCGCTGCAAGAGGTCGAGGTCGAATCCCGACAAGGACGCTCCCAAAAGGATGGACTTGGTTGTTGCCAAAGAAACGTATTGGCCTGTCAGCCTGAGCACAAGCGTCACTGCCGCATCGGTGACAATGCGCGACATTTCCTTTGGCGTTACCGAGAAACAAGTGACTTTTGATGCCAAGCAATATCCTGGCGCGACTATTGTTGACAAGCGATAAACCCAATAACGATGGTCAACGTCTATGAACAATACTTCTCTGCCAAAGCTGAATACAACAGTATTCCTCGCCATGCGGCTTTGGTAATGCTCATTGCCGATTCCGAGGCTGGCAACATCAGATATGAAGCTGCTGTGACTTTCTTTCCTCATAACGATGAGGAAGATTATGCCGTTTCATACGACGCCTATTTCAGCAAAGTGCTTTATGAGGCCAAAGGTCGACGCTCGAAGAAAAGAGAAGAAGCCCTAATGCAAAAGTTTCAACAGCACATCGATGAACTTGCCCAAGAAGCAAACGGGACTATTTATTGGGAAAAACCTTTGCGCGAGGCTAGGAGGGGCTGATATTATTAGTTGTATAGAATCAAAAAAGGCCTGAACCGAAATTCAGGCCTTTTTGCTTGTTCGATTATTCAATTATTCGAAATAACCGAAGCCGGCGATAGCTTTCAGCATCTGGTCCACATAGTCCCATGAGGTGCTCGACCAACGGAAACCAAGACGATACAGCACTTGCGTGGTATATTGGTTTTCAGCTGGGATCATCATGGCTTTTTGTCCGTGTGCCATGTCTTGGTATGCCAACAGACTGGAGAGGCGTTTGGCCTTTTCGGGGTCTTGCTTGGCGGTTTCCAAAGCCTCGTTGAAGGCTTCGGCCTCCACCTGACGCGGACCCTGAGTGACCTTCGAGAGTTCCTCCAAAACATCACCGAAGTGGACAAAGTGGTTGTTATAAGGATGGAACAGGCAGCACTGTTGCGGTGTTTCCGAAAGTGTCACGATGGCTTTTGCCACCTCGTTGATGGGTGAGAACTCCATCGGCGCGTCTGTAATGTCGTAGGGATAGCAACCCAACATCTGATAGACACGGATACGTCCCATAGCACTGTTGGTCTGGAAGTTAATCTGGAACTCACCATCGGTGGAACGCGGCGCCAGGTTACCCACACGCATCACCTTGGCGTTGAGTTTGTGCAAGGCCACAGCATCGAGGACGACACGCTCGGAGATAAACTTCGAGTGTACGTATTGGTTGTCAAGGTTCTGACCAAAATAGAGTTTTTGCTCGGTGTAAACCGTATCCTCTGGCGGCATCCCATTGATGGACATACCTGCAGTGCTGTAGGTGGAAACATGAATCAGTCGGGCGTTGTTTAGTAAGCAGAACTGGACGCAGTGCGCTGCGCCGCCCACGTTGACATCCTCAATCTCGGTGCCTTTGGAGAAGTGCTTCACCACGGCAGCACAATTGAAAACGGTGTCGACTTTGCCATCCACCTTGATTTCTTGTGTCACATCTCCGTTGATGACACGCAAACGACTGCCAAACAACTCATTATAGTTGTTGCTGAAGTAGTAATACAGCATTCCTTTCAGACGGCGTTCGGCTTTTTCCTCGTTCTCAGCCCTCACCATGCACCAAATGGTCGGCACATCCTCGCGGTCGATGAGTTCCTTGAGGACATGGATGCCCAAGAAGCCCGTGGCTCCTGTAAGCAACACGTTTCCAATGGTTTGACGCTCGCCATCACGGAAGGCGTCAAGCGTGTTGCCTTCAAGGATATGGTTGATGGGGCCGTAGTTGTACTTGCGAGCCTCTTCATCCTCATCAACGGTGCCACCCGTGAGGAAGTTGGATAACATTCGCGGTGTCGGGTTGGCGAACACATCACCGTAGGCGATATGATGACCAGCCTTGTCAGCCTCGATGATGACGCGCGTCACCATGAGCGAGGTGCCACCCAACTCAAAGAAGTTGTCGGTCGCGCCAATCTTGTCCATCGAAAGGATGTCGCTGAAAATCTTGCAGAACAGTTTCTCGACGTCGTTGACAGGCTCTACATATTCGTGGTCAGCCGCTTGAATGACGGGTGCAGGCAATGCCTTGCGGTTCACCTTCTGGTTCTGGTTCAGCGGAATGGCGTCGATTTGCATCGTGGCCGCAGGAATCATATAAGGCGGTTTCTGCTGTCCGATGAAGGCGTTCAGTTCCTTGATGTCCACCTTCTGGTCACTAACAATGTAGGCGGCGATGAACTTTCCACCATTCTCGTAATCAAAGGCTTGTACTGTAGCATCCTTGATACCCGGGAATTGGCGAATAACGGCCTCCACTTCCTTCAACTCAATGCGGAATCCACGAATCTTCACCTGACCGTCCTTACGTCCCACAAACTGGATGTTGCCATCGGGGAGGTAGCGTACGATGTCACCGGTACGATACACACGACTGTGCTTCGGGTCATCGCTGAAAGGATTCTTTATGTAGGTCTCAGCAGTCTTTTCGGGGCGGTTCAGGTAGCCACGGCTCACTTGCGGTCCCGTGACCCACAACTCGCCCATGGCACCGATGGGCAGTCTATTGAATTGCTTGTCAACGATATAGAGTCTCAGATTGTCCAATGGCTTGCCGATGGGGATGTCCAATTCGTAATCCTTCACCCAGT
>JAEEGG010010147.1_pt1 | contig 20876 bp, 12 predicted proteins | sample 9134161 | NCBI WGS metagenome assembly JAEEGG01 (sample SAMN16246543, study PRJNA631951) | gut metagenome | biome: gut microbiome; feature: rumen; material: CR-attached | host: Bos | place: Iran: Karaj | collected 2018-10 | reverse complement strand
AAAGTAGCAATTAACGGTTTTGGCCGTATCGGTCGCCTCGCTTTCCGTCAGATGTTCGAGGCTGAAGGTTATGAAGTAGTAGCAATCAACGACTTGACAAGTCCTAAGATGCTGGCTCATCTGTTGAAGTATGACACCGCTCAGGGTGGTTTCGCTGGCAAGTTCGGTGAGAACAAGCATACTGTTGAGGCTGGTGAGGATTTCATCGTTGTTGATGGTAAGAAGATCACTATCTATGCTATTCCTAACGCTGCTGAGCTGCCTTGGGGCGAGCTGGACGTTGACGTTGTCCTCGAGTGCACAGGTTTCTATACTTCTAAAGAGAAGGCTTCTGCCCACATCAAGGCCGGTGCTAAGAAGGTTGTTATCTCTGCTCCTGCTGGTAACGATCTGCCCACCATCGTTTACAATGTGAACCACAAGACTCTGACTCCCGCTGACACCGTTATTTCAGCTGCTTCTTGCACAACCAACTGTCTGGCTCCTATGACAAAGGCTCTGAACGATTTCGCTGCTATCCAGAGCGGTATCATGACAACTGTACACGCTTACACTGGCGACCAGATGATTCTCGACGGTCCTCAGCGCAAGGGTGATGTTCAGCGTGCTCGTGCCGGTGCCCAGAACATCGTTCCTAACTCAACTGGTGCTGCCAAGGCTATCGGTCTCGTTATCCCCGAGCTGAACGGTAAGCTCATCGGTGCTGCACAGCGCGTTCCGACTCCTACAGGTTCTACCACTATCCTGCACGCTGTTGTGAAGGGTGAGGTAACTGTTGAGGATATCAACGCTGCCATGAAGGCTGCTGCCAACGAGAGCTTCGGTTACACTGAGGAGAAGCTCGTTTCTAGCGACATCATCGGTATGAAGTTCGGTTCACTTTTCGACGCTAACCAGACCATGGTTTCTAAGATCGGTGATGGCAACTCTCTCGTACAGGTTGTTGCTTGGTACGACAATGAGAACTCTTACACTTCTCAGATGGTTCGCACCATTAAGTACCTCGCTGAGCTCAAATAATTGCCAATTGAATCTTATCAATTGAAAATAATTGCCGTCCGATTTTGTCGGACGGCTTTTATTTTGTATCTTTGCACCCGAAACCGTGATGAAGAGTAATTATTAACTTAACCAATAGATTTATGGCATATTCAGAAACAAGAACGGTGGGCTACGGCTCACGAGTCGGAAACTCATTTAAGGCGATAGGCAGCGGATTCCTGCTGTTTATTGCAGGTACAGCTCTGCTGTGGTGGAATGAAGGTCGTGCGGTGAAGACCGAGAAAATGCTTGACGAGGCTGGCAGCGCCTATGTGGAGATGGAGAATCCCAACAAGAAGGATGCCTCACTTGAAGGCGAGTTGATTTGTGGTACCGCCATGGCTACCACAGAGGATTCTTTGTCGGATGCTCAGTTTGGTATCGGTGCAAAGGCGATTTCCATCCGTCGCACCGTGGAGTACTATCAGTGGGTGGAACACGCTCAGGAGGAAAGAAAGGACAAACTGGGTGGTAAGGAAGAGATTAAGACGACTTATTCGTATACCAAGGAGTGGGTGAGCCGTCCCATCGATTCTGCCCAGTTCAAGGATCCTGCCTACCAGAAAAAGAACATGGTGCTGGCAACCTTTGAGAACAATGAGCAATATGCTGAGAATGTTTCATTTGGTGCATATAAACTCAATGAGAGCCTGATTCGCAGTATTTCTTCGCGTGAGGGAATAGACCTGGCCATTGCTGAGGATCTGCTGAAGCAGTTCGACAGGAATACACAGACCGCCTATGAGCGTTTCTATGGTGTGCAAAAGACTAATCAGCAGCCTGCCCAGCAACCTGCACAGCAGTCGGCAATTCCCGACTCTGTAATGGCCCTGCTCCCAGATTCTGTCAAGGCTGTACTTGACTCGTTGAAGGCTGTCAACGACTCCATCAACATTGCGATGGCCAATGCTGATAACAAAAAGGATCTTGAGTATGTTCACCAGGCCAGCAATGTGCTCTATTTCGGTCGTGTACCAGGCTCTCCTGAGGTAGGTGATGTGCGCGTGACTTTCGAGCAAGTGGTGCCTGCCAAAGTGACTGTGATGGCTGTGGTCGATGGTGATAGTTTCAAACCTTTTAAGGCCAAGAACGGCAAGCGCTTCCAGACGCTAGTGATGGGTAAGAAGAGTGGTGACGAGATTATTGATTCTGCGAAGAGTGCCAATAGTACAATGCTTTGGATCCTGCGTCTCGTCGGTATCCTGATGGTGATTGGCGGCCTGAAGGGCATCTTCGGCTTTATCGAGACGATACTGAAAGTGGTGCCTTTCATCGCAGGTATCTTCGGATGGGGTGTCGGCGTGGTATGCACGATCGTCGGCATCGCCTGGTCGCTCATCGTTATAGCCCTTGCATGGCTGTTCTACCGTCCGCTCTTAGGGATAGCACTTCTGGTTGTTGCCGGCTTCCTCATCTGGGTATTTGCATTCAAAGGTAAGGAAAAGCTGAAGGAATTGGCAGCTAATACGCGCAAGAAAGATGTGACACCAGCATCAGAAACTGTATGAATAAACTATTGATAATTATGGTTCTTAGTCTGTGCGCCCTGATGGGCGTACAGGCACAGACCATCCAGAATGGCTCCATGTGGTGGGACGGTTCCGTGCTTTATACTGCCAATGTTGACGGCAATCATGTCAGCATGGAGGGTATCGGCGAGCATGAGGGCGGTTTCCGCTTTGAGTTGATAAAGGTTGAGGGAAAGCAAGGTGAGTATGTCCTTGCCGGTACCGAAGAACAGGCTCAGGCACTTCGTGCGAAGGTAGGCTGGCGTGTGCAGTACATCCGTCAGGATGGTATGTATTTCTTAGCAGTTCGCAAGCCTAATGGTGATGCAGTATGGCAGATGACACTCACACCGGATAATCTGGAGCATAGTCTCGCCTTCGAACGCCATCTGGAGCAACAGCCCGTCAGCGAACAGCTCTCCAACTGTTTGCTTACCACTACCTATCTGGCCCGTTTCTCGAAGGATCAGCTGCGGCTGATGCGTAATGAGATTCTGGCCCGTCACGGCTGGAAGTTCCAGTCAAAGGATTTGCAGGAGTATTTCGGCAGTCAGTCGTGGTACAAGCCTGGCAGCGATAACAATTCCATCAAGCTTCATGTGATCGAACAGCTCAACATTCAGCTTATCAAGAGCGAGGAGACCGTGCCTGATGACATTCGTGTCCGTTTGTTGAAACCCGAGCATTTCCCTGGTGGATTGGCTGATGACGGACGTGGGCCTGAGGAAACGATCGGGCAAGACTCGGGAATGGCTGATGGCGAGGTGTATGTGGTAACCAACGAAGAGGAGTTCCTTGCAAACCTGCTTCCGGGCAGAACGGTTGTCATCGGTGATAATGTTCATCTGAACCTGTCGCGCGTACTTGAGAATGAAGAGAATTTCAGAGATCGTCCTGGTCGCAGAGGGGCCAGTTATGACCAATTAGGTCCAGGTAAAGGCCCCACGGTCATCAGTGAGGAAACTTTCGACGGTCATCAGTTGACCCTGAAGAACTTCAAGAACCTTGTTATTCGCGGTTCCCACAATTCTAGCATTGAGGTTGATCCCCGCTATGCCTTCTGTCTTCGCTTTGTTAATTGTGAGGAATGCCTGGTGGATAATCTGATCATCGGTCATACTGAGGGCGGTTATTGCGATGGCGGCGTGATTGGAGTGTCTGGCGGACGGATGATTGTTGTGAAGGATTGCGACCTCTATGGCTGTGGCACCTACGGTTTTGATGTCAGGCAGACCGACAGCTTGTTTGTCTATTCCAGCAACATCCACGATTGTACCTATGGTATCATGGAACTCTCCAACTCTATGTCCGTTCATTTCTATCAGTGTGACTTCTTCAACAATCGTGAGTTCGGTCTTGTATCAATATACGGCTGTGACGACACGGTGTTTCACGACTGCCGTTTCTACGCAAACTATGCTGATACAGAGCTCTTTGTCGGCGACAGCAAGTTCAGACTTTCGGGTTGTTTGGTTTGTCATCCCACCGAGAAATTGGGTATCATCAAGCTGGCAGACGAGTCGGTCATGAGGAGCACCTTTTATCCGAATCCTTACGAAAAGATTACCGAGAACCGCAATATAGGTCCTAAATAATAATGAAGGTAAGCGTATGAAGAAATTAGTGTTGATGGTCTTTGTGCTTTTTTCGACAATGGTTGTCAAGGCACAGGAAACTGCGTTTGAGAGCTGTCCGCTCGACGAGATTGAGAAAGGGTGGGGTGCGAAACCTATCGGAAACGTTGTGAATGGCAGTCTTGGTATTATGCTGGAACGGTTCGACCAGACATGGCCCACATGGATGGTAGGTGCCGTACGGAGGACGATGGAGAAAGGACTCGACAAGGAAGTATTGGATGACGAGACGTCATTGATCGTTACAGTAGATGCCAAGAACGGCTATGTAGAAGTGAGTGATGCAGGAACTGACGGCGAGTATATGTCAGCTTGTGTCTGGAATCGCAACAACGGGCACAAACTGTTCGCCGTCAACATGGGCAAGCCTACCGATCCTTTCATCGAGTTTGTCTGCTTCTACGACTATGATCCGCAGAAGAAGTTGTTGTCGCCAGAGCCGGAGATTTTGTCTGGTTTCAAGAAGTGGACCTACGATTGTCCGCTAATCTATGGCTTGCCGATGGTGGGTAAGAATCTGATCATCGAGGAATTCGGACCCGACGGGCACTTGTGTCACACCTTCACATGGGATGGTATGAAGCCTGTCTTCTCAAAGACAGAGACCGTTGAGAGTTATGACGCATTAACTGCCGGTTTTGTGGTACCTTTCAGGGGAAAGCAGCCGACTATCATTGATTTCGTCGACGACCGTTTTCGCGGAGACGACCTAGGCGAAGCATTGGGTGAGTTAAGCGATATGTGGAAGTTGTATCGTCAGGGAAAGGCTCTCCCGAAGGGAAAGTCGTTTATCGTTGATGTCAAGAACGGCTATGTGCGTTATGACTCTAAATACGATGATCAGGATTGGCAGTATATGGAGTTCTGTGTTTGGAATTTTGCCGACGGCCAACACAAGTTGGTGGCTTATAATAACGATTATTATCATGAAGGCAAACCGATCCTCGGCCAATACACGGGCTTGGAATTCTACGTCTATGATAATGCCACTCACAGGATAAAACCCGTCTATGCTCCAGATCTTGGTGCAGAGATTGATGTGCCTGGCGGTGAGACGGTCGTAACCCATTCCTTGCCTCGCTATGGTAAGGATCTCGTATATACAATCCACAAGTCGGCTGGCACGATCCAGAAGACCTTGACGTGGAATGGTTCAAAATTCATACCTGTAACAAGGTGAAAGGCCTGAAATGCATGTAGATTTTAAGAAAAATGAAAGAAAAATGCCGTTTGATTTTGTCGGACGGAATTTTTTTTTTAACTTTGCACCCGGATAATGATAGTTAAGATTGTGAAGCAGTTAAGGTATTATTTTGGGAGCTTATTAGGGCTGGTACTACTCTTGATGATAACAGGTTGTCGGGAGCAGGCTCAGAATCCTGACCAGAATAATTCCAATTCTCCCATTCCCGTGGATACCGTGACAGTCATTGACACCCTGAATTCTGAGGTCAGGCTCAATATTGAGCGTGAGGTCGTATTGGAAAGGGTCAAAAGCATTTACAGCATGATTCGTTCTGACTATCTGAGTCGCGGCGGTGTCTTTGAGAGCGAACTTTACGATAAGGTTTTCTGTTCTAAATCATGGAACAAACTGCTGATGGCTGTACGCTGTAAGGAGGATCGGACGGGCACTTTGTTCTTTGAAATCAATCCATGGTCGATGACGCGTTATTCTGGTAACATCATCTCCTATGATGAGTTTGAAGTTACCAGTCTGGTCATTGGTCCTGAGATGACTGCTTCTGTTACATTTACCGTCTATGAAGATGATACATACACCCCGGCCCGTATTGATCTGATATACGAAGATGGCCGCTGGGTTATAGATAATTTCTATAATTTGAGGTACATGCTCAATGTGAGGAGCAGTATGTGGAATTATCTTGATAGCGATATCATCATGATGTGATAATAGCGGGTCTTAACGTCATGCCGTTGTGAATAAGATGATTACCATATTGGGGCCGACGGCTTCAGGCAAGACACCTGTTGCGGCGCGTCTTGCGGCAGAGCTTGGCGGGGAGGTTATCTCAGCCGATTCCCGACAGGTCTATCGACGGATGGATATCGGGACAGGCAAGGATCTGGCAGATTATCAAGTCTCAACGGTCAATGTCCCTTATCATCTGATAGATATCCGGGAGCCGGGCACGAAGTATAACCTCTTCGAGTATCAGCAGGATTTCTTCGATGTCTATCAGGATATCAGGAGCAGGGGGGCGCTACCCATCCTTTGTGGGGGAACGGGACTTTATATCGAGGCGGTGCTCAGGGGCTATCATCTGTCGCCTGTGCCCCAGAATCAGGAATTGCGCGACAGACTGGAGGGGAAGTCTCTTGAAGAGCTGACACTGATGCTTACTGACCTGAAGGCCAAGACGGGTTCCAACATGCATAACACGACCGATGTCGATTCCTGTCAGCGGGCCATCAGGGCCATAGAGATCGAAACCTATAATTTATTGCACCCTGTGCCACGACGTGAATTGCCTCCGGTAGACAGTCTCATCTTTGGCATTGATATCGATCGTGAACTGAGGCGTGAGAAGATTACATGTCGCCTGAAAGCCCGATTGGAAGAAGGCATGGTGGAAGAGGTCAGGAATCTGCTTGATGAAGGTATTCGCCCGGAGGATCTGATTTACTATGGGTTGGAGTATAAGTACGTGACAGAATACTTGACTGACCAGATCTCCTACGAAGAGATGTTCCAACGTCTCGAAATCGCCATTCACCAGTTTGCCAAGCGGCAGATGACTTGGTTCAGAGGCATGGAGCGTCGGGGCTTTAAGATTAATTGGATAGACGCCACCCTTCCCATGGAGGAAAAGGTGTCACGAATCATACAAATCGCAAATTCGTAAATCGTCAATAAACAGATGGCAGTAGAAACAAATACATGGGGCATCTTGTATTGCCCGAAGGCAGGAATCACCAACAAGCGGAAACGTTGGGAGAAGATACAGAAGGTGCTTGATGAGCGCAAGGTGGAATATGACTTTGTGCAGAGTGAGACGCCTGATAGTGTGGAACGTCTGATCAGGATGATGATCTCGAATGGTTATAAGACCATTGTCATCGTCGGCGGCGACTCTGCCCTGAATGATGCTGTCAATTGTCTGATGATGGAGGAACAGGCTGTCAGGGACAGCATTGCCCTGGGAGTCATCCCCAATGGTGTGATGGACGATTTCGCCCGTTTCTGGGGCATTGATGGTGACGATATCGAAAAGACGGTCGACATGCTGATCAGCCACAGGATCCGTCAGGTGGATCTTGGCTGTATCCGCTATACGAATGCCAAGGGTGAAAAATGTCACCGTTATTTCCTGAACTGCATTAATATTGGCATGACGGCTGATATCATGAATCTGCGCCGCCAGACCCGTCGCCTTTTCGGCTCGCGTACCTTGTCTTTCTTCTCATCGCTGTTCGTGATGATTTTCCACCGCATGGAGTACAAGATGAAACTGAAGATCAATTCCGATGTCATCGAGAGGAAAGTGATGACAGTATGTGTAGGCTCCGGTCCTGGCTATGGACAGACACCGAATGCCGTACCCTACAATGGTATGCTCGATGTCAGCGTGGTCTATCACCCTGAGGTGGTGCAATTGATAGAAGGCCTGTGGCTGCTGGTGACTGGCAGGTTTCTCAACCACCGGAGTGTGCATCCCTACCGGACGAGGGAAGTGACTGTGGAGTATGCCAAACATGCGCTGGTTGGCATCGACGGCCGACTCATGAAAACCCCTGTCGGACCATTCCGCGTCTGCGTCGAACAGGAAATCATAAATTTCCTCATACCAGTTTAAAAACAACTTTATAGTTTAAAGACTAAAGAAAGTTAAAAATAGACTACTTTCTTTTGTTACTTCGCCAAAAATGTCTACCTTTGGAGAATTAATGACTAATGTATTCAATAATTAAATACCTTTACAGGATCTATGAGCTATTTACGATTAGAAAAAGCCGTGATGACTAACCTGCAGGAAAGTCTTCGTCGTGAATTCCTCCGAACCAACCGTTCTGGTGCTTACAGCAGTTCTACGCTGGTAGACTGTAATACGCGTAAGTACCATGGCCTTCTGGTTGTTCCCGTACCTGAGCTCGATGATGAGAACCACGTTCTCCTGTCATCGCTCGACTGTACGGTCATCCAGCATGGAGCAGAATTCAATCTGGGCCTGCACAAGTATCAGGGCAACAATTTCAGTCCTAACGGACACAAGTACATCCGTGAGTTTGATGCCACCAAGGTACCGACCACAACGTATCGTGTGGGTGGCGTGGTGTTGAAGAAGGAGGTCATCTTCCAGCATTATGAGGATCGTATCCTCATTCGCTATACGCTGGACGAGGCTCATTCTGCAACTACTCTGAGGTTCAGGCCCTTCCTGGCCTTCCGCTCTGTCCGTCAGTTTACTCATGAGAATGGTACTGCCAGCCGTGAGTATAGTGGGGTGGATAATGGCATTAAGACCTGTATGTATGCTGGTTATCCAGACCTGTACATGCAGTTCTCAAAGAAGAATGAGTTTGTCTTCCAGCCCGACTGGTATCGTGGCATCGAGTATCCGAAAGAGCAGGAGCGCGGTTATGCCTCTAATGAGGATCTCTATGTGCCCGGCTATTTCGAGATGCCGATCAAGAAGGGCGAGAGCATAGTCTTCTCAGCCTCGACCTCTCAGATCAAGACTTCAACGTTGAAGAAGCTCTTCGACGAGGAAGTCAATGAGCGTGTGCCTCGTGATAATTTCTATCATTGCCTGGTGACCGCTGCCCATCAGTTCCACAAGCGTGAGAAGAACGACGATCGCTATCTGCTGGCGGGTTATCCCTGGTTCAAGGTGCGTGCCCGTGATACTTTCATCGCCCTGCCTGGTCTGACACTGGCCATTGGCGAGATTGACTATTTTGAGTTTGTGATGAAGACCGCAGAAAAGGCGCTCCGCGAGTTTATGGAGGAGAAGCCGCTGTCGGGCAAGATCTATGAGATTGAGCAGCCCGATGTTCCCCTCTGGGCAGTATGGGCTATCCAGCAGTATGCCAAGGAGGTGGGACGCGAGAAGTGCTTCGCCATGTACGGCAAGCTGCTGATCGATATCGTGAATTATATTGAGAAGGGCGGGCATCCGAATCTGCGTCTCGACGAGAACGGACTGCTCTATTCCAATGGCCGTGACCGTGCCATTACTTGGATGAACTCCACGGCAAACGGCCGTCCGGTGGTTCCCCGTTCAGGTTATATCGTCGAGTTCAATGCCCTTTGGTATAACGCCCTGAAGTTCTGCGCTTCGATGGCTGCCGATCAGAATGACCAGGAAGAGGCCGGCAAGTTAGAGGCCCTGGCTGCCAAGGTGAAGGTTTCGTTCGTCGATACCTTCGTCAATGAGTATGGCTATCTGCTCGACTATGTCGATGGAAATATGATGGACTGGAGTGTCCGTCCGAATATGATTTTTGCCGTAGCACTCGACTATTCGCCGCTTTCCCAGCAGCAGATGAAGAGCGTAGTGGATATCTGTACCCGTGAGCTGCTGACGCCGAAGGGACTCCGTTCCCTCTCCCCGAAGAGCGGCGGCTACAATCCCATCTACGTCGGTCCGCAGACACAGCGCGACTACGCCTATCATCAGGGTACGGCCTGGCCGTGGCTGGGCGGCTTCTATATGGAAGCCTGCCTGAAGCTGTATAAGCGGAGCCGTCTGAGCTTCATCGAGCGCCAGCTGGTGGGCTATGAAGATGAGATGGACTATCATGCTATCGGTACCATCTCCGAGCTGTTCGATGGCAATCCGCCTTTCCACGGACGCGGTGCCATGTCGTTTGCCATGAACGTGGCAGAGATTCTGCGCACGCTTCAGCTGATGGATAAGTATTCATATCAAAAATAAGGAGGGACGACTATGAAAGTATTAATGTTTGGATGGGAGTATCCTCCTCATGTGTTTGGTGGACTCGCCACTGCGAATTATGGAATCTCCGAGGGTCTGAAGGCTCAGGGTGATATTGAGACGGTGCTCTGCCTGCCTCATCCGTTTGGTGATGAGAGTCAGCATGCCTGCCGCATTGTCGCCATGAATGCCGTGCCTATCGCTTACCGCGAGGTCGATTATGACTATGTCAAGAGCCGCGTGGGCAACATCATGGATCCCGACTACTATTTCAAGCTCCGTGAGCATATCTATGCCGACTTCAATTATATGAACGTGAACGACCTCGGAGCGATGGAGTTTGCCGGAGGATATCCGGGTAACCTGCACGAAGAGATCAACAACTACTCGATTATTGCCGGACAGGTGGCACGTACCGAGGAGTTCGACATTATTCACGCTCACGACTGGCTCACCTTCCCTGCCGGCATCCATGCCAAGCAGGTGAGCGGCAAGCCTCTGTGCATTCACGTCCATGCTACCGACTTCGACCGTTCGCGCGGTAAGGTTAATCCTACGGTTTACTCGATTGAGAAGAACGGTATGGACTGGGCTGATTGTATCATGTGCGTATCCGAGCTGACCCGCCAGACGGTCATCAACCAGTATCATCAGGATCCGCGCAAGTGCTTCACGGTTCACAATGCCGTTTATCCCCTGCCGCAGGAGTATCAGGACATCCCACGTCCTGACCATACTGGCAAGGAGAAGGTCGTCACCTTCCTCGGACGTATCACGATGCAGAAGGGACCCGAGTACTTCGTCGAGGCTGCCACGATGGTGCTCCACCGCACCCGCAACGTCCGTTTCTGCATGGCAGGTTCCGGCGATATGATGGATGCGATGATCCACCTGGCTGCCGAGCGTGGCATCGCCGACCGTTTCCACTTCCCGGGCTTCATGCGTGGCAAGCAGGTCTATGAGTGTCTCAAGGCATCTGATGTCTATGTCATGCCTTCTGTCTCTGAACCCTTCGGTATCTCGCCCCTCGAGGCCATGCAATGCGGTACGCCTTCGATCATCTCGAAGCAGTCAGGCTGTGCAGAGATCCTCGACAATTGCATCAAGGTCGACTACTGGGATATCCACGCGCTCGCCGATGCCATCTATTCCATCTGCCACAACGAATCGCTCTTCCAGTACCTCAAGGATGAGGGCAAGCGCGAGGTTGATCAGATTACCTGGGAGAAGGTGGGCCGCTGGATTCGTACACTCTATCGCCGCACCCTCGGCTGGGAACAATAAAAATGTAAAAATGAAATAATGAAAAAATGAAATAGTTATGAAAACGATTTGTTTATATTTCGAGATACATCAGATTATCCATCTGAAGCGTTACCGTTTCTTTGATATCGGTACCGATCATTATTACTATGATGACTACGAGAACGAGCGTAGCATCACCGACATCGCTGAACGCTCATACATGCCAGCGCTGAACACGCTTCAGGCCATGATCAATGAGAACGGCAAGTATTTCAAAGTGGCATTCTCTTTGTCTGGTACCGGTATCGAGCAGCTGGAGTTGCATGCCCCGCAGGTAATCGCCAAGCTGCAGGAGTTGAACGAGACCGGTTGCGTGGAGTTCCTCGCCGAGCCCTATAGCCACGGCCTTTCCTCACTGGCCAATCCTGAGACCTTCGCCCTCGATGTGAAGAAGCAGTCCGCCAAGATTGAGGAGCTCTTCGGCAAGAAGCCGACAGTGGCCCGTAATTCATCGCTCATCTACAGCGATGACATTGGTGCCCAGATTGCTGCCCTCGGCTTCAAGGGCATGCTTACCGAGGGTGCCAAGCACGTGCTCGGCTGGAAGTCGCCCCACTATGTCTACCACTGCAACCAGGCTCCTAACCTGAAGCTGTTGCTCCGCGACATCGAGCTGTCCGACGATATCTCCCTGCGCTTCAACAACTCTGAGTGGGACGGCTATCCCCTCTTCGCCGATGCCTACATCGACCGCATTGCCCGCTTCCCCGAGGAGGAGCAGATCATCAATATCTTCATGGAGCTCTCAGCCCTTGGCATCGCCCAGCCGCTCAGCTCTAACATTCTCGACTTCATCCACGCGCTGCCAGCCTGTGCCAAGGAGAAGGGCATCAACTTCATGACGCCGACCGAGATCTGCAAGAGCTGCAAGAGCGTCAGCCAGCTCGATGTGCCCGACACCCTCTCTTGGGTCGACGAGGAGCGCGATGTCAGCTGCTGGCTCGGTAACGCCATGCAGCACGAGGCCTTCAACAAACTCTATTCTGTGGCCGACCGTCTGCGCATCGCCGACGATCCTCGCATCAATCAGGACTGGGATTACCTGCAGGCTTCCAACAACTTCCGCTTCATGACTACCAAACCTTCTAACGTGGGATTGGACCGTGGTATCTACAGCGGACCGTTTGATGCCTTCACCAACTACATGAACATCCTCGGCGACTTCATCAACAGGGTCAATGCGCTCTATCCGCTCGACATCGACAACGAGGAGCTGGAGAGCCTGCTCACCACCATTAAGAACCAGGGCGATGAGATTGAGATGAAGGATAAGGAGATCATCCGCCTGAAGGCCCGTCTCGAGAAACTGGAGGGGGCTCGCCCGAAGGTCAAGGCTCCTTTAAAGAAGGAGGTTGCGAAGTCCAAGGCTGAGAAGAAACCAGCCGCCAAGAAAGCAGCCAAGCCAAAGGCTCCGAAAGCCGAGTAAGTTCTTAGGCAGTAAGTATAAATCCCCGCTCTGTTCCGAGTGGGGATTTATTATGTCCAAAACTCTTTTTCGCCTGTTTCTTCCATCTCGCCCTGACACTTCGGACAGGTGCGCTTGTCCCATATCCTGATACGGTCGCTGCCGCAGTTCAGGCATAGCCGTCCCACCTCGCTTCGGTAGGATGGCGCCACGTCGGCTATGATACCGCCAACCACGATATTCTGGACGGTCTTGCAGTCAGGGCACGACATGGCCTTGATTTCCTGACGGAAGAGCCCGCGTCCCTCGTACGTCTCAGCTTCATATCCGCAGTCCTTGCAGCGATATTTCAGTTTCCAGGCCATTTGCCGGTGTATGGGAGTTTGTTGCCACAAAGATAATAAAAAAGGTGCGCCCTGCAAAAGCGCACCTCTTATTATTAGCTTATTTTAACCTGCGGGATTAATATCCGGGGTTCTGCCACATACCATCCTGAACAGAGGTGTACTGCAGTACGCCGTTGGCATCCTGAGAGACGGATGCTGTAGCACGGTTGGTAACAGACTCCAGCTCGGTCAGAGGAATCGGACGGTAGTAGTGCTTAACAGCAATGTTGCCAGAAGCCTGTGCATTGTAAGCTTTCACGTGGTCGATGAGCGTGTGTGTACGCTTCAGGTCGAACCAGCGCTGGTACTCACCGCAGAGCTCGAGGGCACGCTCACGCAGGATCGTCTCAATGTCAACGGTACCCTTGATGGTGTTGTCCTTGCCGCTGATGGCACGTGCGGTGCGGAGCTGGTTGATGGTAGCCAGGGCGTTGCCACCAGTAGCGAGCTCAGCCTCTGCCTTGATCAGGTACATCTCAGCCAGACGGAGCACCATGATGTCGCGATAGCTCAGGTCGTGGGTAGGATAGTTCACGTCGTACTGGTCGTCAAGGTACTTCTTGATACCGGGATATGAACGACGGCCTTCGATCTTCTCACTCTTATAGCGGTCGTCGCCATAGACGTCAGATTTGGTCTTACCACCCTCAGTAGGCAGAGCGGTCTTAGGATCGCCAGAGGTGTAAACGGGGATGTCACCACCGAATGCGAACTGCAGACGATACTTGTTCTTGGCCTCAGCCTGGAGGGCCTTACCTTCCTCAGAATTACCATCGAGGATACTGTAGAGGATAGCGATACCACCACCGTTGAAGTAGTTACCGTCTTCCTTGTAAGCCTCGTCATAGTCCTTGAACTCCTGCTTACCCATATCTGGATAGTTCTTGGGGTTCTGAGATAACTCGTAAGGAATACGATAACTGGTCAGCAGTGTTCCGTTGTAGCGCTGGTCGGTTTCCTTCACGCTCTCCAGCAGCTGCCACAAGTAGAGTGAGGGCAGATAGCGGGTGAATCCACGTCCGTAAGGAGAGTAGTACTTACCGCACTCAACGTTCTCGCCTGTCATCTTACTCTTGATAGTGGTCTTACCAGCGGCCATACGGAAGAATACCTGAGTTTCCTTCTGACCGTTACCGCCCAAGTCGTCAGCACCGTTGTTCCACAGAGAAACGAACATCAGGTGAGCAGCGCTACCACCGTTACGGCCATAGCCCGTACGGGTGATGAGTGAGTTGTACTGACCTTGACCCTCGTTGCTGTAACGATAAGGTACGCAGTTGTCGCGACCTGCAGAGAGATCGTTCGTGTAGTGAACGGCGAAGAGGTTCTCAGTGTTCTTGACAGCATCTTCATTGTTCATGTTCCAAGTATCACTATAACGGCTGTAAAACTTAGCACCAGAGTTGTTGATGACATCTGTTGCAGCCTTCAGGGCCTCCTCATAGAGGTTGATATGACCGCTCACACTGCCGGCACCCAGCCAAGAAGCTGCATAGAGAGCTACACGAGCGTACAGAGCCTCGGCAGAATAGTAGTAAGCGCGACCAGCACCAGTAGCAGACTTTGCTGAAGTCACTTTAGCCTTATCATAGTTTTCCATAGACAGTTTCAGGTCGTCGAGGATATGACCATAGATTTCTGCCTCAGGAACACGTACAGGATTGTTGTTGATAGAAGAGACGGGCTCTGCATTGTAAGGGATAGGACCCCACATGGCCACCATCTGTGAATAGTACAGAGCGCGCAGGAAGTAGGCATCGCCCAGGTAGGCGGCCTTCTTGGTATCACTGATAACGGTGCACAAAGGCACATACTTCAGGGCGTTGTTACATACATCTACACCAGCGTAGAACATCTCCCAGTACTCATCAAGACAGGGATTATCGTTCACGCCTGAGATTGCCTCTGCGGAGAGATCGTATTTCAGCATAGACTTCTGCTTGTTGTCATAACCGAAATAGAACAGGTCGCTACCCATCTCGGCCAGTCCGAGTGACGGCTCCTTACCCCACCAGCCGTGTGTGAAGTCATAGGCGGAGGTAATCAGTCCGTCGATACCAGATACGGTGTTGTATGCCAGGTCGGCAGTTTCACCGGTCTTGTTGTCCTCCTCCAGGAAGTCTGAGCAGGAGGTTGCGCCGAAGCCAATGGCTGTGGCAGCAAATAACATACTTAATATCTTTTTCATATCGATTCGCTTTATTGGATTAGAATGTAACGTTAAGACCTACTACAGCCTGCTTCATCAGCGGGAAGTTGACAGAACCGCCACGCTCTGGGTCGTAGTTGTCGAAGTGGCTGAAGGTGAAGTAGTTCTTCAGAGAGCAGTAGATGCGAGCATTGCTGATGAACGCCTTCTTCACGAGGTTCTTCGGCAGATTGTATGACAGGGTGATGTCCTTGATCTTGAAGTAGTCGGCTTTCTGAATCTGGATGTAAGGCTTGTAGAAAGTAGGAGTAGCGCCAGCGCAGCCCGGTGAAGGAATGTCGGCACCCTGATTCTCAGGAGTCCAGTAGCTCAGGTCGCCCCAGTTGGCGTTGTCGTAGAGGTAGAGGCCGTAGCCGCTGTAGTTCAGGTAACCGCCAAGACGGGCCATGGTCTGTACGCTCAGTGAGAAGTCCTTATAGGTCAGGGTTGTTCCCAGACCGAGGATAGCCTTCGGAGAGCGGTTATAGATGATCTTGTCGCTGTCATCAATCTTGTTGTCACCATTGGTGTCAACCACCTTTGGTGTACCAGGATCGCCATAGTCAGCCTGTGGCTTCTCAAAGCCGGGATGAGCATTCAGATACTGGTCGAACTCACCAATACCCCAACAACCGTCCATGTCATAGCCGTAGTAGGCAGATACGGGCTCGCCAACTTTCAGGATGGAAATACCGGTAACCACCTGCTCGATACCATCGGCCAGCTCTTCAACCTCGTCCTTAGCGAAGGTGGCTGATGCTGTCAGATCCCAAGTGAAGTCCTTGGTCTTAACAGGAACTACGCCGAGAGAGATTTCCCAACCGCTACCCTTGGTCTTACCAACATTAGAGATAGTGCTGGTGAAAACTGATGAAGCAGGAGCAGTCTTGTAGTACAGCAGGTCGTAGGTCTTGCTGTTATAGTAATCAACGCTACCGTAGATACGGCCGTTGGCGAATGAAAAGTCGAGACCGAAGTCGAGAGCTGCTGTCTTTTCCCATGTCAGCTCAGGATTAGCCATTGTCATCGGAGCCTTCTCAGTTGAGTTAGGAACGATAGATGAGATGGTGGCCAGTGTCTGGTAGGCTGAAATGGCAGAGTTACCAGAGAGACCGTAAGATACACGGAATTTCAGGTTGTCGAGCCAAGACTTGGTACCAGCCATGAAGCTCTCCTCAGAGATACGCCAACCAGCACTGACTGAGGGGAAGTAACCCCACTTGTGACCTTCAGCGAGTACTGAAGAACCATCAGCACGGATAGAAGCCTGGAAGAGGTACTTGCCGTCGAATGAGTAGTTCAGACGTCCGAAGTAAGAGATCATGGAGCTCTTCACGTATTTTGTCTCAACAAACGGAGATGCGATCTTGCTGACATCATAGAACGAGCTCTTCTTGTAGCTCTCAGCACCTGCGTCACCAGAGATACTGCTGGTTTCTGATACATGCTGTGACATTTCATGACCTAGAAGGACTGTGAAGTCGTGCTTGCCAATCTCCTTGTTATAGTTAGCAGTATTCTGCCATACATACTTAGTACCAGTGCTACGATCGTTAGCAATATAAGTAGTATGAGGTGACTGATAGCGAGCCTGTCCCTCAAAGTCTTGATAAGTACCTGTACGGGCATCACTGCGGTCCATAGTGAGCTGTGACTTCAGAGTCATACCCTTGATGGGGTTCAATTGCAGATAAGCACTACCGAAGAAACGGGTGCTCTCGATGTTACGCTGGTAACCGCCATCCTCGTCAAGCAGAGGAGAACAGTGAGCTGAATACCATGGGTTAGGTGTTACATTGATAGAGCCGTCGTTCAGATAAGCGTGGGTGATGGTAGTCATCTTCTGTGCCTGGTTGTAGACACCGCCGTTACGCTTGTCGTTGCTCTTGTAGGCATAAGAGACGCTGGCACCGATTTTCACGATCTTGTTGATCTGGTGGTCGATGTTCACACGGCCGGTATAACGGTTGTACTCATCGCCCTTCATCAGACCCTTATCGTCCATAGCTGCCAAAGAAACGTTGAAATTGGTCTTCTCGTTACCACCCTGAACAGATACCTCATAGTTCTGAGATACGCTGTTGTCAAGAATCATGTCGAGCCAGTCGGTATATGACTTGTCGTTGTAGATGTCGAGAGTAGGAGTCTGGTCATCCAGGTTGAAAGTCAGCACGTCGGCAGGAGTAGCTGAGTTAGAGAAACTCCAACCGTTGGCGGCTGCAGTCTCGTAGTTCTTCTTGTCAATCAGACGCTGTACCTCCTTGTCGCCATACATTGGCTTTACAATACCGGTAGCGCTGTTGAAAGAGAGATAGCCATTGAAAGTCACAGAGGTCTTGCCGGCCTTACCGCGCTTGGTGGTGATGAGGATCACACCGTTAGCACCCTTGGTACCATAAATAGCGGTAGAGGCAGCATCCTTCAGAATATCCATTGACTCGATGTCGCTGGCAGGGATGTCGAGGGTAGAGCCGTACTCCACACCGTCAACGATCACCAGCGGGCCGTTACCAGCCAAAAGTGAGCGGTTACCACGGAGGGTCATGCTGACGCCCTCACCGGCCTGACCGCCGTTGCTCTGCTGCATGTCCATACCAGGCACCTTGGCCTGCATAGCCGACAGGGCATTGGCACCAGCCACCTTCTGGAGGTCATCGGTCTTCACGCTGGATACCGATCCCGTCAGGTCCTTCTTCTTCATCGTGCCGTAACCTACGACCACGATCTCATCCAGACTGGCAGCATCCTCTTCCAGAGTGATGTTGAAACTGTTCTTACCGGCAACGTTGATCTTCTGATCCTTGTAGCCGATGTAAGATACCTTCAGGACACCATTCTCAGGCACGTCCTTGATCGAGAAGTTACCGTCGAAGTCGGTCACGCCACCGATGGTGGTTCCGTCAACGAGAATACTTACACCAATCATGGGCTCACCTGCAGCGTCCACCACAGTTCCTGTGACTGTCTTCTGGGCATAAGCCACGAAGCAGAACACAGACAAAAGCATAGCCATAAAGGCTCTTTTGATTTGATGATTCATACACGTTAGTTTTAGTTATACAAAATATAAAATTATAAATTTGTTTTGATTTTATCTTCAATAGATATTTATTTCGGCTACAAAGGTACATAAAAATAGTGAAATAGCTGCAGTATTCGGTTAAAAAATACTGCAAACGTTTACGTAGGGTGAAATATTGTTTGTAGGTTCTCGCGCGCCCGTACCTTATTTATATTTACTCTATAAGTTCGATACTGGCGCACCAGCCTCCATTGCGCACCATGCGGATGGGCAGCGTGGTGGTGCTGCTCACCTTGCTCTCCTGGCGTAGATAGTCCATGGCGATGATACTCGCATTGATACCGTCGGCAAAGCTCGTCATCCGGTAATCCTTGCCAGCTTGCAGGAAGTCGAGCTTCAGCTCGAGGTCACGCGCCTTGCTGTTGGTAATGGCCCCGATGAACCATTTGTTACCCTTGCGCTTTGCCGTCACGCAGTACTGACCGGCTTCGGCTTCGACGACGCGCGTCTCATCCCAGTTTACGGGAACACTTGTGAGGAAGTCGCGGCAGTCGGGCCACTGGTCATAGCGGCAGGGGTTGTCCATCAGCATCTGCAGGTTGCTCTCGAAGAGCACGAAGACCGCCATGTTGTAAGCCTTGGTGCCCACGCCTGCGCAGATGGGACGGTTGCCGTGATGCACTTCGGGCTGGTAGTTCAGCATGGAGCCGGGCGTATAGTCCATCGGACCTACTGCATTGCGGAGGAATGGCAGCCAGACGCTGTTGTCGGGCTTGCAGCCACCGTTGAACTCCATACCGCGCACCCCTTCGTAGGTCAGCACATTGGGATACTTATAGTCCAGTCCGCTGGGGTGGAAGGCACCGTGGAAGTCTACGAAGATGTGGTGCCAGGCAGCCTCCTTGGCCACGCGCTCGTAGAAGTTGATCATCCACTGGTCCTGACGGTCCATGAAGTCAATCTTCACGCCCTTGATGCCCCACTCCTCAAACTGCTTGAAGAGGTCCATGTGGTGCTCCACGGTGAGCCAGGGCAGCCATAGGATGAGGCCCACCCCCTTGTCCTTGGCGTAGGCGATGAGCTCGGGCAGATGCACCTCGGGGTTGGTATGGAAGGGGTCGCGAGTGTCGAGTGCCCAGCCTTCGTCCATGAGCATGTATCCCACACCGTTGCGGGCAGCGAAATCTACGAAGTACTTGAAGGTCTCGAGGTTGATGCCCGACTTGAAAGTCACGTCAGGACCGTAGGGAATACCGTTGAGCCAGTCCCAGCAAGTCTGTCCCACCTTGATCCAGTCGGTATCGCCGATGACGCTGGCAGGAGCCAGGCGCACGGGCATGGCGTTCTCCGGCAGCTGGGTGTCGCGCTGTGTGATGAGCATGTAGCGCCAAGGGAAAGAGCGCGTACCGGTGGTCTTAGCCACATAATCGGCCTCCTTCAGGATCTTATGGCTACGATCGCCCTGGTCTTCATATTCCAGCGGCGTCTTGGGCTGGGTGATGGAGAAGGCGTTGCTTCCGTTCGATCGAAGGAAGGTGCCGGGATAGTCGAAGAGGTCGAACTCAGAGATGAGCACCTTCTGTCTCTCACCCATGACGAGTACGGGCAGTTCACTCATCTTGTCGCTGCTCTTCCAGTCGTTGCTGGCCACGACTGAGTAGTTCTCCTCGCAGTTTGTCTTGAAGCCGTCGGGCTGTTGCAGCACAAGCTTGCACGGCTTGGCCAGCTGCCAGGTGCCATCCTCGCCCATCACCTCGATCTCGCCCTTCAGGGCTGTGATGAAACGGTAGGCAATACCGTCGTTATAGACACGCCATTCCACCTTGTAGCCCCCGCCCATCGCGAGCGTCAGCAGCGTATAGTTGTTCTCCACCTTGCTCGACTTCAGGGGATGGATGGGTGTGATGGTCTCGCTGACGGTCTGCACCTTCTTTCCCTTCAGAACGGGCTTTTCGCCCAGGGTGCGGTCGCGAAGGGTCATGCCGATGTGGCATCGTTGGAACAGCTTTTCGCCGTGACTCTCAACATCATAGTAGATGCGGTCGGAAATGGTTACCGTGACTTTGGTCTGTCCGTCCGGACTGGTTGCGCTGACCTGTTTCTGCGCGTGGGCGGCAATACCTGCAAGTAACAACACCGCCATGGTAAGGAACCTTTTCATATACTATATTTTCTTGCAAAGGTACAATTATATTTTCAGAATAACGAGAAAATAGCAACATTTAACATGGAAAAAGCCGAGGAGACCGAATGCCCCACATAGGAGAGCAGTCACTGTAGAAACCGGCTGGCTCCCATGAACCCAAAAGGGAGTTCTGATTGAGCGAGGACTCATTCAGAACCGTCCCATGTGAGCTTATCGGACAGCGTACTGCGACATATCATATGGTCAATTCCCAGATGATTCATACGAGTGGCATTGGCAGCAAAACCGAGGCAGACCTCCCGCAGGGAACGGAGGTTGCTCAGCACGGCATAGAGCATAAC
>JAEEGG010010145.1_pt1 | contig 20882 bp, 10 predicted proteins | sample 9134161 | NCBI WGS metagenome assembly JAEEGG01 (sample SAMN16246543, study PRJNA631951) | gut metagenome | biome: gut microbiome; feature: rumen; material: CR-attached | host: Bos | place: Iran: Karaj | collected 2018-10 | reverse complement strand
GGATGAAGAGGTTCCTGATGAAACTATAATTGAGCAAGCTGTTTCTACCTCTCAGGAAGCAGTTGTCAACTACTGCGAAGAAGGGCAAAAACAGCTGGAAGCAGGGAACTACATAATGTCGTTGGAGTATTTTCAAGCGGCAATTGAAGCGAATAAGCATGATGAAAGAGCTTACATAGGGTTAAGCGAGGCATATTTAGCACAAGGTAAGACGAATGATGCAGAAAGAACAATATACCAACTATTAGCAATTGACCTGGACTGCAAAAAAGCGCTGGAACAATTGGATAAAATAAAGGGACGCAGAAACGAGTTGGAAAAAGTTACTGAAGCACAACATCAGACAAAATACTCCGAGGAGGAAATAAGGGAAAAGGTTAAGGCAGCAATAAAAGTAACGAAAGGTGGGTCAGGTGTAATAAATGGGCCTTTTGATCCACATTATGAGTTGAAAGATTACAAGTTTCCAACTTTCGATTTGCTTAACCAAGATGACAAAAAGTCTGAAATCGACCCAATGGATTTGGAAAATGCCAAAACAAAAATAGTCGAGACCTTAGGCAACTACGGCATCGCCCTTAACAAAATCAAAGCTACCATAGGTTATTCTTCGGTTTATTACGAGATAGGTCTTGAAGAAGCTACAAAAACAACAAAAATCAAGGACTTGGAAGATGTGATAGCACGTGGATTGGTTTCCTATGGCGTTCATGTGATTGTAGCCAATTCAAGTATCTGCACTGGTTTCACCATTGAGGTGCCGCATGAATTTGTCAAGACTGTTTCTTGCAGAAGCCTTATGTGCACTGCAGGGTTTCAAAACTCGAATTTTGCGTTACCGTGTTTGTTGGGTGTAAATGATTTTAATAACCCAGTCATGATTGACCTTGCAAAAATGCCACACGTGCTTGTTGCGGGTGCTACTGGGACAGGAAAATCAACACTGTGTCATTCCATGATTCTTTCCCTTTTGATGCAAAAACATCCTTCGGAAATGAAATTTGTGCTCCTTGACCCAAAGGGGTTGGAGTTCAATTTTTACACTAGAATAGAGCGTCATTATTTGGCTAAATTGCCAGATATAGAAGATGCTGTTGTCAATAGCCCAGAAAACGCAAAAAGGACACTGGCTTCGCTATGCATTGAGTTGGATCAGAGAACAGATCTTCTGAAAAACGCAATGTGTCGGAATGTTGAGGAATACAACGAAGTGTTCAAATCAAGGAAGCTATTGCCAACCGAAGGACATCGGTATCTTCCCTACATCGTAATCGTGATTGATGACTTTGCGCTGCTGTCTTCGCTTGGCGGCAAGGAGGTTTTGACCTCATTGGAAAAAATACTTGGAGCTGGAAAATTGGTAGGTATACATGCCATTGTCGGAACTTCAAGGATGACAACCGATGTGGTCACAGCACAAATGAAATCATGCCTACCGGCACGATTTGTTTTCAGGGTAAATTCTGCAAGTGAATCAAAAGCATTGCTTGATGTTGTTGGTGCCAATCTTCTAAAAGAATATGGAGAAATGTTTGTGAGACTACCAGGTTCTCCCATCGAGAAGGTGCATGGAATGTATGCGACAAGTTATGAGATTGCTGGCATTACCGATTTCATAGGTAATCAACGAGGTTATTCAGAGCCTTACCTGCTTCCTGGAGTACCCGATGATGATGGCTTTAGTTACGACTTCGATGATGATGGAGAACGTGACTCACTTTTTGAAGAAGCAGCGCGTATTGTTGTTCAAACCCAACAAGGTTCCACGTCAATGATTCAACGCAAACTGAAACTTGGCTATAATAGGGCAGGGCGTATTCTTGATCAGTTGGAAGCCGCTGGTATTGTTGGTCCATTTTCAGGGAGTAAGTCACGCGAAGTAAAAGTGACCAGCGAGGCTGCTTTGGAGCAGATACTAAGGGACATATACAACAAGGAGAATGGAATCTAAATGAAATGAAAGTTATGCTATTCTTGCGATTAGTCATCTTATCTCTCACATTGCTTCAGGTTTCGTGTTCCAACATGAAACATGAGAAGATGGGATTGATGACTGTTGATTCAATAGAGATACCGAGAATCACAGATAATCGCGATAGCCAAATCATTTCGCACACAGGTTACACGGTTTCCTACAACAAGTCCACGCGCTTGCCGAATTGGGTCGCCTATGAGCTGACGAACGAAGAGGTGAATGGCACATGCAAACGAAATAGCAGGTTTTATCCAGACCCAGAAGTTGAAGGCCGACAGGCCGAGAATGCGGATTACAGAAATACAGGATGGGACAAAGGTCACATTGCTCCAGCAGGTGACATGAAATGGGATGAGCAGGCCATGATGGAAAGTGGCTATTTCACTAATGTTTGTCCACAGAACCATAATCTGAATGGCGGTGATTGGCGTTCACTTGAAGAAAAATGCAGAGATTTAGCTAGGCGGTATGGTAGTGTGTACATCGTAGCAGGGCCAGTTGTTGGAGAAGCAAAGAATGGCTGTCTTGGTGCCAATTTGGTGGCAATTCCAGACGGCTTCTTCAAGGTGTTGATGATTTATCATAATGAAGCATACGAGGGAGTTGGTTTTTATTTTGAGAATGTCGCGGGTCATAAGCCCCTGCGAGTCTATGTCAAGACCATTGATGAGATTGAAGCTTTGACTGGGATTGATTTCTTCTACGCATTGCCTGATAAGCTGGAGGAAGAAGTTGAGCGCACCGTCAATGAAGAGATTTGGTTTTGATTTTCAATACTGGAAAGAAATACGTATTTTTGCGGACACTAACAAAATGAAATAAATGAGCGAATTAAAGACTGGCGAGAAGATCACTCTTCTCAATGGTGGCTTTGTCACTATAAAAAAAGAACTGGGTCGCGGAGGCCAAGGCATAGTATATTTGGTTGATTTGAATGGCCAACCAAAAGCCTTGAAGTGGTATCACAACAGCCTTGACCAAGCCTTCTACAACAATTTGGCGAGCAATGTGATGAATGGTGCGCCAAGCCCTGCATTCCTTTGGCCTGAACGCATCACAGAACGGCAAAAAGGAAGCTTTGGCTATGTGATGGCTTTGCGTCCACAGAACTACTATGAATTTGGCAATTTCTTGCTAGCAAAGAAGAGCTTCAAGTCATTTCAAGCAATGATGGCGGCTGCCATGAAAATCAGCGATGGCTTTATGATGCTTCACAGATTCGGCTATAGCTACCAAGATCTTAATGACGGCAACTTCTTTATTGATCCTGAGACGGGCGATGTTCTGATTTGTGACAATGACAATGTCATGCCGCAAGGCGAGAAATCGGGCATTATGGGAAAGGCTCGATACATGGCTCCAGAGATTGTTGCTGGCGGTATTCCCGACAAGTACAGCGACCGTTTCTCCTTGTCGGTCATCCTTTTCATGCTGTTCTATGCCAACCATCCTTTTGAAGGAGCAAAGGTTGTTGCCTGCCCTTGCATGACTGAGGCCTTTGAGAAAAAGTTCTATGGGAAAGAGGCCGTCTTTATTTATGACCCAAATGACAAGAGCAACTTGCCTGTGCGAGGCATTCATCAGAATGTGATTCGCCGTTGGCCAGTGATGCCAGCCGAATTGCGCGAAACATTTATCCGTGAGTTTAGTCCAGAGATGTTACAGAATAAGCAGAAGCGTATGTTGGAACAAAACTGGGAAAAGCTTATCGCTTCATTGCGTGACAAACTTGTGATTTGTCCTCATTGCGGAGAAGAGACTTTTGTGGAAGATTCAAAGAAAGTGTGCATGAACTGTGGCCGAGAGATTGATACAACAAAGATGTTGAAGCTTGGTATGCGCACTTTGTATTTGACAAAAGGGACTCGCTTGTTTATTGATCTAGACAACAAACCCGATGTTGGCGTGACCGTTAATCCACAGGATAAAAGCATGTTGATGCTTAAGAATCTCACAAATGACACCTGGACTGCGGAAACGCCAAGTGGAAAGCTGAAGACAGTTGGTCCGAATGAACTCATGCCCGTGAAAAACGGTATCAAGATTTCCTTTAACAGCAATTCAAGCGGAATGATAATCGAACAACAGCCATAATAAAACTCTGACGATATGCCACTAAACGACGAACAAAAGACAATAGTTACCGATATATTAAGAAGACCTGTACCAATAACAGTGATACAAGGCAAAGCTGGCACGGGCAAGTCTTATCTAATTCGTGAGCTTGCTCCAAGACTAGGAAACACACAGATTTTGTGTCCTACAAATTTGGCGAAGCTGGTGTATCGCTCAGCACAAACAATGCATAGTTTCTTTTACGGTGAATTTGATGACTTGGATGAAGGCTATCAAAATCCCGAAGAATACTATGGAATACGCAACCCGCGATATTTCCCTGGCAAAATCCAATATGTTGACGCTTTGATATTCGACGAGATTTCGATGGTGAGAGCGGACACATTTGAGATGATGAATAAGGTCTGTCAAGTGGCTAAAAACTCTTCTGCCCCATTTGGTGGAATAAGAGTCATTATCGTTGGTGACTTGTATCAGTTGCCACCCATAGTTGAAGAAGAAGCCATTTATGAGTATCTAATGAAAGAATACGGAGGCATCTATTTCTTCAACAGCCATATTATTCAGAGAGAGTTGCCCCGGATTAAATTCTACGAATTACAGAAATCCGAGCGACATAAGACCGATAAGGATTATGAGGAGCTGCTCGACAAGTTTAGATCATTGGAAGTGATGGAGGACAAAAGTGTGTTGGATAAACTCAACAGTAGAATTGTGCCCTTGAACGCCATTCCTACCAATGTGCCATATATAGCTTCATCCAATGCAGAAGTACACCAGGTGAATTCTGAGAACTTAGCCAAACTGAGCGGACAGACGTATTGCTCTCGGGCTATGGTTAAAATCAAAGAACGGAATACTGACAATTACGCTGGTTTCTTTGAATTTCGTGATACATTACGGTACGACACCCAGAAATATCACGAAATCATCTTACCTTCAGCATTTGATGGAGAGTTGATTTTCAAAATTGGAGCGAGAATAGTGTGTACTGCCTCAAATAAAGGCGAAGGGTATATCAATGGAGATTTTGGAACCATCACAGGTTATGATGGGAATTATATCTACGTTGCATTAGACAGGGCTCCGAACTATCCCATTAAGATAAGCAAGAAATCTGATTACAAGTATGACATGGAGTATGATGCACAAAACCATGTACTAAGTCGCGTCACTCCATATTATCAGAGAATCGACCAGTTTCCCGTCAAGCTTGCTTATGCCTTTACAATACATAAATCCCAGGGGCAAACCTACGATAGTATTGTGCTCGATTTACGCAGCCACATTTTTGCACCTGGTCAACTATATGTCGCTTTGAGTCGCTCGAAATCTCTCAGCGGATTATATCTTACCAAGGCAATAGCGTACAGCGATATTATCGTTGACCCTGCTGTCATTGATTTTATAAACCGCTTTACTGGCAAAGGGGTTGTCTCATCAAATTCGAGAAGCGGACAGCAAATGCCACGAGTGTTTGATGAGATGGAAATGTTTGTTCGCTCTCTTGGCCAGAATGCAGTCAATACTGTTATTCTGAGCACTTTGATGAGTTATGCCCGGCTGTATAGTAAGCAGCAATACAAGTATGCTTACTTGGAGGTTCAAAAAGTCTTAGAAGCTGTAATTGCGGCGTACGACATCACTGGTTATAACAGCCAGTTGGACGCAATCCGAAATGTTGAATTTAGAGACATGGAGCGGACAGACCGAAACATTTGCGACGAGGTGTTGACGGTGATATTCAATGTTTACAAGAATGTATATAATCGGCCTCGTAGCAACGTGCTAGATAGGCCCCACCCTTCTTACGGAATTACAAACTAACTAAATACAAAGCATTATGTCATTATTAGATGAAACTGTAAGCGTACCGCGTCGAACCATGACGCTGTTCTTCATGATTGACACATCAGGCAGCATGGCTGGAAGCAAAATCGGTGCTGTTAATGATGCCGTGGTCAATGTTCTGCCTATGCTGGATGAAATTTCCGTCACTAATCCAGATGCTGAAATCAAGGTGGCTGCCTTGGAGTTCTCCACTTCATGCAGCTGGTTGTATAGTGAGCCCAAATTGGCCAATGAGTTCGTTTGGCAAGATGTTCAAGCCAGTGGCTTGACCTCTTTGGGTGCTGCTTGCGAAGAGCTTGAAAACAAGCTGTCACGCAGCAAAGGTTTTATGCAGTCGGCCAGTGGTTCGTTTGCTCCAGCAATCATTTTGTTGTCAGATGGCGCACCTACCGACAATTTTGAAGCTGGTCTTGCAAAGCTGAAAGCTAACAACTGGTTCAAGTCGGCCATTAAGGTGGCTATTGCCATCGGTGACGATGCAGACAAGGAAGTGTTGACACAATTCACTGGAACGAATGAAGCTGTGTTTACTGTCCATAACATTGAGGCTTTGAAACAGATCATCCGTGTGGTGGCCGTCACATCTTCACAAATCGGAAGCAAGAGCAGTACTGCAGGCGAAACTACGAAACAAGACCAGGTGATTGCCGAGGTGCAGAATGCAGTTGACAACATCGATGGTGCCGAAGTAGCAACGAAAGTTGACTCCAGTTCTTACGCCGACGATTGGGATTAAGGGTTACTCCCATGAGGTGTTTCGATTTTCATTGCCAAGGCGAGAGCCATAAGGCAACGGACAAAGTGTGCCAGGACTATTCTTACAGTCATATCGACGAGAATGGCCTTGCTATTGCCGTTGTGTGTGATGGCCACGGTGGAAAGCACTATTTCCGCAGTGATGTGGGAGCGCGTTTTGCCACTGAGATTATCGCAAACAATGTGAGAGAATTTGTTGGCAATATAGACGAAGCTTTGTTTGTTGGCCAGCCGTTTACGCAGCAAGCAGCGATACAGACGGAGATTGACCGACAGGATTTCCGCAAGGAAAAGCCCATTGACATTGCTTTTAGGCAGTTGTTTGGCTCTATCATTGGACAATGGCAACAGCGGATTGAACAACATGCAGCAGCCAATCCTTTGACGGAAAAGGAGAATGCGCAAGTTGAAGAGCAATATAGAAAGGAATTTCTTTCCGGCTATAAACTAGAGAAGATCTACGGCTGTACTTTGATGGCTTACGTGAGTACTCCGAAGTATTGGTTTGCTTTTCATCTTGGCGATGGCAAGTGCATTTCCTTTGATGAGGATGCGCAATGGAAGGAACCAGTTCTTTGGGACGACCGATGCTTCCTCAACAAGACTACTTCAATATGCGATTCTGATGCGCTGAATGAGTTTAGATACTCCTATCAGGGCGACGGCGTTTTTCCAGTCGCTGTTTTCCTTGGCTCAGACGGCATGGATGATTCGTTTGGCGAAGAAACCAATCTCGTGAATTTCTATGTGCGAGTGGCAAAATCATTGGTGAAGGATGGATTTGATGCCACATTTGCGGACATCAAAGACACCCTACCCGAACTCAGTAAGCGTGGAAGCCAAGATGATATGTCAATAGCCTGTGTCTATGACGAAGCGAGGCTTGCCGAAGCTTTGCCACAATTCATTTTGTGGCAAATAGCAGTAACAAAAGCAAGCATTTTAGCTGTTAATAAGAAAATCCAATCAGCTAAAGAAGCACGTAATAAATTGGAGTTTACAGGCTATCTTTCAGAGAAGGATAAGATAGAACTTCGCTATGCCCAGAATGACATCGACAGAGGATATACCGAGAAGCAGCAGCTGGTGAGAAAGATGGATGCTTTCTTGAAAGAATACTACTGCGATGATTTTGTTCCTTATCAAGATGAAGTGGGCGTAGCTGAGAAAGAGCGTGAGCTCGCATGGAGGATGGAAGATCATCCGTTCAGAGTTCATTTGGTATGGGTTGAGAAATAAAACATTAGACCATGAAACTCTATGATGCTGCAAAATTGGTAATTGGCTCACTCGGAGCAGAAGCTATCGAGAAAGATTTGTTTGTCAATGCCTTAAATGACTTTCAGGGCTTTTCTGAAGTGCCAGCGGCAAGGCATGTCATTCGTGAAATGATAGCTGAAGACTATTGTAGCAAGTTGTATGCAATAGTAGTGGCCAATGAAAACTGGCAAGACAAAATGCCTAATTATCTTGCTGGGTTCATTCAAAAGCATGCATATAAAGAGGATCTCGTGGTTTATGTTTTCATGAGTATAGCGTATGGCTTAGGTTGGGTGGATACGGTTGCGGATTATACGGATGCTCAGTGGAATGGCCAGTTTGTTGGTGACCCAGCAAAGGAGGCCAAGTCTTCGTTGTATCGGAGCAGTAAAATATCGTTGGATATTGACATGAATCCTTCGGTGAATTTTGCGATGCAGCAGAACTTCGTGCCGCTCATCAACTCTTTGACTATTAAGAATACCTCGGCAGAGGTGTATAAGGATCTCGCGGTTGAAATCACTTCCGACCCTGAATTCTTGCAAACCTGGGTGGGAAGCATTGCCGAGTTGCAGCCTTTGCAAGAAGTGCGTTTGTCGTCCGTACCTCTTTTGGTGTCCCCCTCCTTCCTGGCAAACTTATCGGATGGTATATCGGGCCATCTGAGGTTTCAAATTAGTACGACGCAAACCACACTTTTTGATTTCGCTCTTCCAGTCAACTTGGATGCATACGACTACTGGTGCGGACTTTCTATGGAGCCAAAGGTATTGGCTTCTTTCGTTTTTCCACGTCATCCAGCTTTGCCACCAATCATCAACAAAGCTTCAGCATTGTTGGAGAAATGGACAGGCAATGCTGCTTTCGATGATTATCAGACGCGAGACCCCAATCGTGCGAAGCTGCAAATGGCAGCGGTTTATGAGGCTTTGGCTGAATCGAACGTGATCAATTCTGTTTCTTCAGTTGATTACGCCAAGATGGGCGAAAGGGTGCGTTTCCCAGATGAGGTGCTATCATCGAAGATGGCGACAGAACTCGATATGGCCTTGCTTTTCGCATCTCTTTTGGAAGCAATAGGTTTACATGTATTGATAGCATTTTCCGAAGGTTCGGTTATGGTAGGCAGTTGGTTGATTCCCGATACTTTTGTTGATGTGACGAGCGATGATGTTTCATTGTTATCAAAGCGTCTGGCCAAGGGAATTGAGGAACTAGCCTTTATCAATACAAAGCGGTTGTTTGCCAACAGTTACACTTCTTTTGACAAAGCTGGCGCGGATGCAGCATCCGTTTTGTCGAACTCTGACAAGTTCCAGATGGTGCTTGATGTTTGTCGCGCAAGAATGTCACATATCCGGCCATTGCCGATGCGCGTTATGGGCGATCAGGGTTATGAAATTGTCGTGAATGAAGATGAGGTTGAAGCTGAGCGACCAGTTCAGGTTTCGGCAGACGACTTAATTTGGGATGCCGACCAGACGGATGTCACGAAACAAACCATTTGGGAACGTAGACTGCTTGATTTGAGCTTAAGGAACAATCTGTTGAGCACACGCATCAGCAAGAGAACGCTTCAGATTGTGTCATTCAAGCTGCATGAGATTGAGGATGCCTTGGCTGATGGGCAGGAGTTTACCGTATTACCTCGTCCTGACGAACTCACCAACTTGGTGGAGATTGCAGGTCTTTATCAGACACCTGGCGATGCAGATCCTGTGTCAGATTTGCTCAAACAGGAAATGCGACACGGAAGGCTTTATTCCTATCTAAAGGAGGATGAACTGCATCAGGTACTGACACGCTTATACAGACAATCACGGTTGTCGATAGAGGAAAACGGAGCCAACACCTTGTTTTTGGCCATTGGGTTGATGCGATGGTATGAGACTCCGACCAGCACCGTTCCAAGGTTTGCACCCATTCTTTTGTTGCCGATTGAAATCGTCAGGAAATCGATCACGCGCGGCTATGTCATTAGGAGCCGTGGCGAAGACACGACGGTCAATATCACTCTTCTTGAATTGCTGCGACAAAAGTTTGGCATCAATGTCAGTGGACTTGAAACATTGCCCACCGATAGTTCGGGTGTCGATGTGGTGAAGGTTTTCAACATCATCCGTAAGGCAATCATGGAACAGCCACGTTGGGACGTTGAAGAACTGTCTATTATTGGCAGTTTCTCGTTCAACAAGTTCTTAATGTGGAATGACATCCATTACAATGTTGACGTGCTGCGCCAAAACAAGATTGTCAATGGTATGGTGACTGGCACCATCAATTGGGGCAGTGACATACAGGAGGAGAGTATTGATTTAGACCAAACCTTCTCGGTTGGTGACTTGGCTTTGCCCATGCCCGCCGACTCTTCTCAGGTTGAGGCTATTTCTGCAGCTTTGAGTGAAAAGAGTTTTGTCCTGCATGGCCCACCAGGAACTGGAAAATCACAAACCATCACCAATATCATCGCCAATGCGTTGTATCGTGGCAAAAAAGTGCTTTTTGTCGCTGAGAAAATGGCGGCCTTGCAAGTGGTTCAGCGTAGATTGGATTCCATCGGTTTGGCACCGTTTTGCTTGGAGCTGCACTCCAACAAGGCAAAGAAAAGCTCCGTCATTGAGCAGTTGAGGCACACCGTTGAGGTGACGAAAAAGAAAACTGGCCAACAATTCCAAAAGGAAGCAGCGCAATTAAATGCACTTCGCAATGAATTGAATGGATATGTGACGGCACTCCATAAGACCTATCCTGCTGGAAGATCACTCTACGATTGTTTCTCCGACTATTGCTCTGTAATAGAGTTTGGTTCGGTGCCTGCACTATCGTTTGAAGCCATCGATAAGCTCGGCGAAGACGAGGTGCACACCATCGATGCTTGGGTGCAGGACTATATGGCCATCTGTGATATCATTGGTGAAGTGCCCAAAGCACCTTTGCTTCCTTGCAAGAATCCCGATTTCCAGCCTGGGTTGCGAACTCAGTTGCAAACATTGCTGACAGAGTTGAATAATAACGCTGGACACTGCCTGAAAACTTTTGAGGCGTTATGTTCGCAATGGAGCCTTACGCTTGTTGATAATCCAAGTTGGCTTACAATGCTGAGCGAAATGCTTGCTTTCTTGCTTGATGGAGAAGCACTGCTTCCCGGTGTCTTGTCATCGAAAGCATACGATGCCGATTCAGAAATAGCTCGCAATCTTATTGCCTGGGGCAGAATGCGTGATGAAGCGCATGAAGAGATAAGTTCTCAGTGGGACAATTCCTTGCTCAACATAGATGTTGCCCAATCCACACTTGACTGGAAAGCTGTTGAGGCTTTTATGTCCGGCTATGACAACGGCACAGCTCACACTGGAGGACAGAATCTGGCGCATTGTTTCTTGGAAGTTCCCAAATTGCATGACAAGTGTATAAAAGCTAAGGATGATATCGTTGCCTTGCTTGGGATGCCATGTGGAACGAGTGCGCGAGAATCAGGCCATCTTGAGACCATTTGCAAGACAATGCTTGAGTTGAAAATGGTCGTGCCGAAGTTACTGGCTCAGGCTGAAAGAAGTGGAAACGAGGCTGAGTTATTGGGATTGGTTGAGCATGTGGAACAACGCGACAACTGTTACAACAATCTTGTTAAGCGGTTTAGGCCTTCGGTCTTCGACTTGGATTGCAACGACCTACAGAAGCAATGGAATGAGGCGTCAGTGAAATCTTTCATTTCCAAGTGGTTGGGCAAGAGAAAGGTGGCAAAGTTGCTGAATCTTCACGCTATCAGCGCAGTAGGTTCCTCTGAGGTTCCTGATGTGTTGATGCAACTCTGCAACTACAAGAACGAGTTAGAATATGTAAATCAGAAAGCAACCTTAGGCAAGGAATACCTTGGTAAGGAATGGCAAGAAGGTCGCATCGATGTGAAGGCAGTACGCCAAGCCATTGAACATCATGCCGTCATTCATCGCGAATTGCTTGCAATGACCCAAAACAAGCAGAATGCTTGTTCTATGGAGAAGACGCTGATAGAGCATATTGGAGGCGATGTCAGCAATTTCCATGTATTGAACGATACCAAGTTGACGTGTTTCGTCGAAGCTTTCAACGAGTTGGTGTCATCCTACCGAGAATATGTATGTTATGGTGTGTCTTCAAATCGGATCTTGGATGTAGTGGGCAACTACCAAGAAATGAATAGACGGATTTCCTCAAATAATGAGGAAGGAATGCGCCTTTTCGGTGTGCTGTGGCATCCAGACGAGCATCAATGGGAAGCAATGGAAGAGGCACTTATCCGGACACGGAATGTGCATTCCCATATCATCCAGTTGGAACAGGATTTAGACAAGCAAAAGAAGACATCGGAGAAGATTGCCGAATCGTATAGTGAAGGTTGGACCGAAAAAGCAGATAATAGAGGCGACTTGGTAAAACTGAGGAGCTTGCTTCCTGTGTTGACATCACAAGGCGAGACTATTGATAACATGTTATGTGGGAAAATGATAGTTGGCGATGTTGAGCCTTATCTTGAAGGGTTTGTCCAAAGGACTCGTTTCGTTCTGGACCATTTGGACGAGCTTAAGGACATTTGCAAATACAATCAGATTGTGGGGAGTATGCCATTTGAGGCGTTGCGGTTGCTCGTTGACAAGGTTGAAAGTGGCGAGGTCGACAGCGTGCTTCTCGGGTTGTATTACAAAAAGTGCTTTGCCCGCACCTACGCGGAATATATCTTGACCTGCGAGCCGTCGCTAAATGGTTTCCATGGGCAGATGTTCGAGGAGAAGATTAACCAATATCGTAAGCTTTGCGACCGCTTTGAGCGTTTGACACGCGAGGAATTGTATGCCAAGCTGGCTTCCAATATGCCTAATTTCCAGATTGAGGCATCGAGCAACTCCGAAGTGGGCATCTTACAACGCAACATTAGAAATGGTGCCAGAGGTGTTTCGTTAAGGACTCTTTTTGACAAGATTCCCGACTTGCTCACCCGTATTTGTCCATGTATGTTGATGAGCCCTATTTCAGTAGCTCAATACATCAATGCCAAGGGTGCCAAGTTCGATTATGTCATATTCGATGAGGCTTCCCAGATGCCTACGTGTGAGGCGGTTGGTGCCATTGCCAGAGGAAAGAACGTCATTGTCGTTGGAGACCCAAAACAGTTGCCTCCGACCACCTTCTTTGAGAAAAACGCTTTCGATGAAGACAATGTCGACAAAGAGGATTTGGAGAGTATTCTTGACGATTGCCTGGCGCTTTCGATGCCATCGAAATACCTGCAATGGCATTACCGCAGCAAACATGAAAGCCTGATTGCCTTCAGCAACATGAAGTATTATGATAATAGGTTGCTGACTTTCCCATCGCCCGACGATTTGACTTCAAAAGTGGCTTTCCAATATATACCGGGTGTTTACGACAAAGGACGCACTCGGCAGAACAAGGAAGAGGCCGTGGCCGTCGTTGAGGAAATCAAAAGACGGCTGTCGGATCCTGAATTGTCCAAGCAAAGCATAGGTGTGGTGACGTTCAACACCAACCAGCAATCGCTCATCGAGGATTTGCTTGGCGACTTGTTTGACCAGGAGCCAAATTTGGAGCAAGTAGCGGAGGCAAGCGAAGAACCGATTTTCGTCAAGAATTTGGAGAATGTCCAAGGTGATGAGCGTGATGTTATCCTGTTTTCTGTGGGCTATGGCCCGGATAAGACGGGTAAGGTGTCAATGAACTTCGGTCCCTTAAACAGAGAAGGCGGATGGCGCCGCTTGAATGTGGCCGTTTCGCGTGCTCGATACGAAATGAAGGTGTTCTCCACCTTGACACCTGACCAGATTGATCTCAGCCGTACTTCGGCAGAAGGTGTCGCAGGCCTGAAGGCATTCTTGGAATATGCCATTCATGGCCGTCTCGCCTTGGCATACGAAGCGGTGACAAGCAAGTCGACCGACGACCATTTGGTGTTGACGGTTGCAGAGAAATTGCGCGAGAAAGGTTACGAGGTTAAGACGAACATCGGCACATCAGGGTATCGTGTTGATATTGGAGTGGTTGACCCTGATAACAAAGGAGAGTATCTGATTGGCATCCTTTGTGATGGCTATAACTATAGTACGGCCAAATCTGCCCGTGACCGAGAGATTACACGTTGCGAGGTGTTGAAGCAACTTGGGTGGCGGATTTGTCGTGTCTGGGCGATGGAATGGTGGGAGAACTCTGAGCTCACCATGAAGAGATTGCTCTCGGCCATCGATGTTGCCCAGAATGGTGATTGGGATTGGAGGGAGCCTGTAGTAGAGCTGCCTACCATGACCGAAGACGAAAATGTGGAGTTTGAACCAGAGCCCGAGATGGAAACGACACATGCCGTGCCTTATCAGCAAGCATATTTGCCCTCATCTATGAAAATGACACCAGAAGAGATTGTTTCAGGATATCGAGCCTATATACTTCGCGGTCTCTTCGACACTGTTATACAAGCCGAGGCTCCTGTGAGCCGAGGCGTATTGTACAGACGAACTACAGCTGCTGTGGGCATTGCTCGAACTGGTTCGAGACTGGCCTCATACTTTAATGCTCTTTTGAAAAGCCAGGGCTATCCGTACACCGTTGCAGATGGCGACGTTTTCTATTGGAACAAGGAACAAGACCCTAATTCGTACAATGTTTATCGAATCTATTCTGATCGAGAAGCTTTGGATATTGCTCCCGAGGAAATAATGGTGGCGGTATGTGAAGTGTTGGAACAGCAAGGTGCCTTGCCAGAAGAGGACTTGTTGCGACAGACGGCGAAGTGTTTCAATTTCTCACGGATGGGCGATAACGTCATGCTTTCCATGCTTCGAGGGTTGGAAAAGGCTTTGGAAAGAGACAAAGCTGTTAGGGAAAATGGGAGAATTAAACTGAAGAAATAAAAAGCAGATATAACGAACATAAGAATATAATTAAACAACAAGCAATAATATGGACAATATCAATGATTACCTTTCTGAAGGTCAAAGCCGATTGGCAAAATCTGATTATCTAACTGCAATTGAGTTTTTTCAAGTTGCATTAGAGATGGAACCAGAAAACGAAGAAGCTCTATTGGGAGCAGCACTTGCTTACCAAAAACAGGGTAACATTATCAAAGCCAAAAAGTGTTATTACAGAGTTCTGTCTAACGACCCTGAACATGCCGAAGCCCTTAAAGGAATAGAGGCTTTGATTTCTAATGGAAACCACGAAACAATAGAGAACACAACTGAGGAAACGGAAAAGGAAATGGATGCAGAAAAAGATTTCAGAGTAGCAAATTGGGGAGATCCTTATCAATTAGTTCAAAAAAGAGAAGGAGAAGCAAATTTGGTACAGAAGTCTGATATTTATGCTTTTTCTGGTACTGTAGCATCGTTACCATGTACTGTTTTATATGGGTTTACGGATGATAAGTTGACAATTGGCAAATACATTTTCAACATTGAGCATTCTAATCAGAATGATTATATTTATGATTACGAAGAGCTAGTTGATTTGCTTACTAGTAAATATGGGAAGCCTACGCATGGAGGAAAAAACAATGCAGTATGGTTCGATGATTTATTCAGGGATGATTATAGTGATTGGGGCAGAGCTATTTCATACGGACATCTTGCATATGACACTTCATGGGAAACGCCTGACACAGAAATACTTTGTCAACTCAGTGGTGACAATTATGAAATCAAACTCGTAATACAGTATGTCGGCAAGAACTTTTCACAAATAAGGGAGGCCGCATCCAAAAAAGATAAGATGAGGGGTTTGTAACCCATAGAATATCATATTATGCGAAAACTAACTGAAGAAGCATTCGTTACGATGGGTGTTTGTTCCAAATGCAAAAAGCCTTTCGGAATCACAGTCGATAGAGCCGATAGCAGACACAATCAATACGTGTTTGTATGGGCGTTCAAAATAAACGCCGAGCAAGCCCATCGAGAGGGGTATGACACAAAGAGTGTTCATGGCTCCGTTGCGCTTGATGACGAATATCCTGGCTGTCCGTATTGCGAGGAAAGGCGTTTCTATACATGCGGGAAATGTGGAAGCATTGTGTGTTGGCATGGAGAGAGAGAAGTCACTTGCCCGAAATGCGGTACCAGTGGACTGCTTACGGAAGTAGAAACAATTGACTTAAAGGGCGGAGGATTCTAATCATGAGTTGGCTGTCAAATTTGTTTTCCAAAGATGAGCAGCAGCCTTCTGAAGCCTCTACTCCACCAAAGCCTATGGTTACGGCAGCGGATTATTGCGAACAAGGACAAAAGTCCTTGGATGCAGGCAAGTATATTGAGGCAATGGAGTACTTTCAGGCAGCAATAGAAGCTGACAATCGTTTTGAGAAAGCTTATCTATTGTTGGCTACTGCGTATGAAAAACAAGGATCAATAGATAAGGCAAAAGCTACTTTATATGGGTTGTTAGCAATTGACCCCAATAACAATAATGCTCTTCAGCGGTTAAATCGTTTAACGGAAAATTCAGAACCTAAGGAGCAAAAAAAGGCAAGTGTGGTCATTGAATCAGCCACAATGCCTAAGCAGCAAGATGATGAAAATACAGAACAGAATGTTGGCAGTGATAAGCAATTGGACAACAGCAAATTAAGCACAAAAACTATTACTATTGATGGCGTGGATTTCGAAATGGTATTTGTTGAGGGTGGTAGTTTTTATTATGGGGCACAATCCCAGAATCGGTATCAACCGAATTATGATCCATATGCTGACTATAGAGAACATGTTCACTATACAAAAGTTCAGAATTTTTATATTGGGAAATTTTTAGTCACACAAAGGCAATGGAAGTGTATCATGGGAGATAATCCAGCAAGCAATAATAAAGGTGGTGAATACCCAATAGAGAATGTTTCAGAAAGCGAAATCAATTCCTTTATCGGTCGTCTGAACCAAAAAACGAAATATAATTTCAGACTTCCGACACAAACGGAATGGGAATATGCAGCCAGAGGAGGAAAATTCGACCATGGTTATAAGTATCCTGGACACAGTGTATTGAAAGAAGTTGCATGGTCATGGTCTGAAGGGATGGAAACACATGAAGTTGGAAAGAAAAGACCAAATGAATTGGGATTATATGATATGCTAGGCAATGTTAGTGAATTATGTGATGGAGGTTTTTTAAGAGGCGGTGGAGATAAGCCTGTAATTGATTGGTATATACATGATTTAGATAGAAGACGAAGCCTTAGTTATATTAAATTATGGAGGATTACGGCCTGGACGAAGGCTTTTTTACCTAAGGGTGATCCATACATTGGATTTAGGTTGGCTATGAATGATTGGTCTTATGAAAAAACAGCGTGATTTCATAAATATGTCAGCCAATAATCTGTTGTAGTTATTGAGTTGTGAACCTGCAGCGGGGATAGTTGGAGCAGCCGTAGAAGTTGCCGTATCTGCCGTGGCGGAGGACGAGGGGCCGCCACATTGGGGAAATTACACTGAATACAATGAAGCCAATGACTACTCTAATAATGACAACTAATAATGCCGTCATGGATTCTTAATGGATTGAGGTTTTACTGCAAAGATAGGCAAAAGTTTTTGAAGGAAAGTCATGCTATCGTTATACGTACTATCGTACTATCGTGTTAACGTGCTAATGAGGGGCTGTTACTTCTTGTTTAGGTTATTAGTATTACTATTTATTAATGATAATGATAAATAATAATAAAACATTCACTATTTTTGCACCAATCTAAATGATGGTGAAAAATGCCAAAGTCTAAGAGCGCAGATTTGAGGATTAAGGTCATCGACCGTTGTTTGAGCGACCGCAAACGTAAGTATTCGACGGCGATGATTTTCGATGCCTGCAACGAGGAATTGTTGAAGCGGGATTTCGTACCGATAACGGCGATGAACTCTGTTCGGGATGACATCGAGCAGATCCAGCGGGTTTACCCCGGGGCTGATGTGGAATCGTATCGAGAGGGAAGGAATATCTATTACAGGTATGCCGATCCGGAGTTTTCAATTTACAAGACCCCGATGAAAGCGGATGAGGTTATTCAGCTGACTCAGACACTGAGGCTGCTCAGACGCTTTAAGGGGATGCCACAATTCAACTGGGTGGACGAGATAGCGGAGCGTCTCGGCGCTTCGCTGAAGCTCGATGAGGCTACGGATGAAATCGTAGGTTTCGACGAGAACCTGGACTTGGAAGGCATGGATAATTTCACGCCGCTCTTCAATGCCATAGTTGAGAAACAGCCCCTGAAGCTGACTTATCAAAGCTTCAAACAAGACAGCAAAGAAACCATCATCGTTCATCCATACTACCTGAAACAGTACAACAAGCGTTGGTTCCTGATTGCGTGGAACGACGAATTTAACTTCATGGCCAACTATGCGTTTGACCGTATCAAGGGCATAGAGAACGCGGATGTGGCCTATAAGCCAACTGATGTGAACTGGTTTGACTACTTCGATGAGATGATAGGTGTGTCGAAGGACACGAGGACTGAGCCGCAAAAGGTGAAGCTGTGGGTGTCGAATGCCTCGTGGCCGTATGTGAAGACGAAGCCTTTGCACGGAGCGACACAGCGACTGGTGGATATGGATGAGACTGGAGCCTATATCACCATCGAAGTGTACCTGAACTATGAGCTGGAGCAACAGATTTTGAGCTTCGGCGAAAACATGAAGGTGATAGAGCCTGCGAAGCTGAAGGAGAGGATAAAACAACGCCTCGGAGGGGCAATACTGAACTATGTTGAAAAGGTTCAGAAAGGGTGAACTAATAGGTATTACTTTTGTAGAAAAATTGAAACTTCATAAATATGAACAAACAACAGTTAGCTAACAGGATTTGGGCATCGGCCAATAAGATGAGGTCGAAGATTGATGCCAGCGAGTATAAGGACTATATTCTTGGCCTTATCTTCTACAAGTTCCTTTCGGATAACGAGGTCGCTCATCTGAAGAAGAGTGGCTGGACGGAAGAGGATTTGCCAGACCTGGTTGAAAACTATGACGACGAAGATATGGCCGTGACCATTGAGGACTGCAAAAACAGCATCGGCTATTTCATCGAATATAAAAACCTTTTCTCGACATGGCTGCTGCCTCATAGCACGTTCAACGTGGCCGACCTGAGCGTTGCGCTCAACACGTTTGATCGCATGATTAGCCCCAACTATAAGCATGTGTATGAGAAAATCTTCATCACCCTGCAAGCCGGATTGAGCAAGCTGGGCGAAAATCCAGCTTCGCAGACCAAGGCTTTGAAAGACTTGATCAAGCTCATCAAGGATATTCCTACGGACGGCTCACAGGACTATGACGTGCTGGGCTATGTGTATGAGTATCTTATCAGCAACTTTGCCGCAAGCGCGGGAAAGAAGGCCGGAGAGTTCTACACTCCGCATGAGGTGGCCATGCTGATGTCGGAAATCGTGGCTGAGCACCATAAGGACAAAAAGCAGATTGAAATCTACGACCCCACGAGCGGTTCGGGTTCGCTGCTCATCACCATCGGAAAGAGTGTTGGCAGACACATCGAAGACCGCAACCGTGTGAAATACTACGCGCAGGAGCTGAAGGAAAACACCTACAACCTGACGCGCATGAACCTTGTGATGCGTGGCATCAGACCAGGCAACATCGACACGCGCTGCGCTGACTCATTAGATGAGGACTGGCCAATCGAAAAGACTGGCCCCAATGCTGGGCGACCGCTGTATGTGGATGCCGTGGTATCGAATCCACCATACTCGCAGCACTGGGACCCCACGGACGCTGAACTGGATGCCCGCTTCAAGGATTATGGTGTTGCGCCAAAGAGCAAGGCAGACTACGCCTTCCTGCTGCATGAGCTGCACCACTTGAAGCCAGACGGCATCCTGACTATCGTGTTGCCTCACGGCGTACTGTTCAGAGGTGACCCAGAGGATGACGGCGAAGGCAAAATCCGCAAGAGACTGATTGAGAAAAACCAGATAGATTGCATCATAGGACTGCCTGCCAACATCTTTTTTGGCACGGGCATTCCTACACTCATCATGGTGCTGAAGCAGCACCGACTGAATGACGATGTGCTGATCATTGATGCTTCGAAGGGCTTCGTGAAGGATGGCAAGAATAACAAGCTGCGCGATTGCGACATCAAGCGCATAGCCGACGCGGTGCGCTTGCGCAGCGACGAGCCAGGCTTTTCGCGCAAAGTGAGCCGTGAGACCATCAGGCAGAACAATTACAATCTGAACATCCCTCGTTATGTGGACTCATCGGAAGCACCAGAGCTTTATGACATCTACGCTACCATGTTTGGCGGCATCCCTAACAGCGAGATTGACCGCCTGAAGGAGTACTGGGAGGCGTTGCCCTCGTTGCGGGTGGAACTGTTCCAGCCAGCAGAGGACAAACCCTATTCGGCCATTACGACTGACGATGTGGCCAGCGTTATCGCCCACGACCGCGACACGGAAAAATTGCGCAAGCAATTTGAGCGGGCGTTTGAAGGCTTTGGCGATGAACTGCACCGTAGGTTGATTAGCAATGTGGCCACAGTGAGGGAAATGAAAGAACGCTATGAAATAGCGGATGACATTTTCGAGAGGAACAAGGGTATTCCGTTGGTAGACCGCTATGCTGCCTACCAAGCCTTAAGCAACGAATGGCAGACGATAGCCAACGACATTGAGACCTTGCAGACCGAAGGGATGGATGCGGCGAGAAAGGTTGAGACGGCATATAAGCTGGTGAAGAAGGGTGATGAGGAAATAGAGGTGGCCGATGGACTGAAAGGCCGCATCATTCCGTTCGCGATGGTGCAGGAAACCTTGTTCCAAGCGGAACTGCAAGCCATAAGCGAGAAGGAAGCCCGAAACGATGAGATAGACGCTGAGGTTGACGAGCTGCGGGACAGCTTCACGGAAGAGGAGGCACAGGAGTATTTGGACGGTGACGACGACCCGAAGTTGGACAAAGCGAAG
>JAEEGG010010142.1_pt1 | contig 20884 bp, 20 predicted proteins | sample 9134161 | NCBI WGS metagenome assembly JAEEGG01 (sample SAMN16246543, study PRJNA631951) | gut metagenome | biome: gut microbiome; feature: rumen; material: CR-attached | host: Bos | place: Iran: Karaj | collected 2018-10 | reverse complement strand
GAACACTTAATGTTGATAATTGAAAAAAAAAATGTAACTTTGCAAATTGATATGGACAGTAATATTACAAAACAGTTATGCGAGTATTTCTCCACGCAACCCGTGCTGAAAGCTTGGGTATTTGGATCTTATGCTCGAGGAGAGCAAGGTCCAAACAGCGATATTGACATACTTGTAAGGTTTGACCGTGAAAGGGCTAAGGTGGGACTACTGAAATATACTGCCATCATACTTGACCTTGAGAAGATACTGAATCGAGAGGTGGACTTAGTTGAGGAAGGTGCTTTACTCCCATGGGCAGAAAAAACGGTGAACAGAGACAAACAGTTAATTTATGAGAGAACTATCGCGTGACCCAGGAAGAATAGAACACATGTTACTCGCTATTAAAAAAATAGAGGAGTACACCGATGGTATTGCTTTCGACATTTTTTCGAATGATAGCATGCGAATGCATGCCACAATATACAACATACAAATAATTGGAGAAGCAGCCTATAAACTAACTACAGAATTCAAGCAAACACACCAATAGATACCGTGGAAACTTATTGAGGGCATGCGTCATGTGCTGGTACACGACTACTACAGGATAGTGCCAGCTGCAGTATGGGACGTGGTAACAGAAGACATTCCTAATATAAAACCTGCATTGCAAAACATCTATAATGCTTTTGAACAACATAGTGAAGACACCTGACACCATCCTAACGGAAAAAAATATACAAAAAAAGTTGCGGCTACTGCTGCAACTTTTTTCTTTGAGCGGAAAGGAAGGGATTCGAACCCTTGAAGCGCTTTTAACGCTTACTCGCTTTCCAGGCGGGCCTCTTCAACCACTCGAGCACCTTTCCGTGGGTTGATTTTTGCATGTTGAGGAGCGTTCTCCCCTTGCGAAATCGGCTGCAAAAGTACTACTTTTTTCGCAATTAGCAAAAAAAAATGTATTTTTGCATTCAAAGAAAAACACAACAATAATAACAAATACACTAACAATGAAAAGATTAGTAATTTCTATTATGGCCATTACAATGCTTGCCGCAGTAGGCTGCAAAAGCAACAAAACCGAAGAAAAATCGGAAATTCAACAAAAAGTTGACGAGTATGCAGAGTTTACGCTGACCACTGACCTGAGTGTGCTGAGCGAGAAAGAGAAACAGCTCATCCCCGTCTTCATCCAGATTGCCGACATCATGGACGACCTGTACTGGAGCCAGTACTTCGGCGACGAGAACCGCGCCAGCCTCGACACCATCACCGACCCCGCTATCAAGGCCTTTGCCCTGATACAGTACGGTGCATGGGACCGCTTGGGCGAAGAACGCCCCTTCATCCCCGGCTACGGCGAGCGTCCTGCCGGCTGCCATTTCTACCCGCTTGACATGACCGCCGAGGAATACGACGCCCTGGCCGACCCGGAGAAGAGCAGCCAGTACACCGTCATCCGCCGCAACGACGACGGCTCACTCAAAGTGGTGCCCTATCATGTGGAATATGCCGACCGCTTGGCCAAAGTGGACAGCCTCATGGGCGTGGCCATCGACCTGGCCGAGGATGCCGGACTAAAGAAATACCTCACCGAGCGCCGCAAAGCCCTCATGACCGACGACTACTATGCCAGCGACCTGGCCTGGATGGACATGAAGCAGAGCAAACTCGACTTTGTCGTGGGACCCATTGAAAACTACGACGATGCACTCTACGGTAGCAAGACCAGCTACGAGTCGTTCATCCTCGTGAAGGACGAGAAATGGAGCAACGACCTGGCCAAGTTCGTCAAGATGCTGCCCCAGCTGCAAAACGACCTGCCCTGCGACCCGAAATACAAACCCGCCATGGCCGGTGCCGAGAGCGACCTGAACGTGTATGACGTCATCTACTATGCCGGCGACTGCAACGCGGGCTCCAAAACCATCGCCATCAACCTGCCCAACGACGAGCGCATCCACAAAGAGAAAGGCGCCCGCCGTCTGCAGCTGAAGAACGCCATGCAGGCCAAGTTCGAGACTATCCTGCAGCCCATTGCCAACCTGCTCATCAACGAAGACCAGCTCGACAACGTCAACTTCAACGCCTTCTTCAGCAACGTCTGCTTCCACGAGGTGGCCCACGGCTTAGGCATCAAAGAGACCGTCACCGACGGCAAGAGCCTCCGCGAAGCCCTCGGCAGCCAGTACAGCGCATGGGAAGAGGCCAAGGCCGACATCTGCGGTTTGTTCCTCACCACGCACCTTATCGAGATGGGCGAAATCACCAACTGCACCAAGGAGGACGCTTTCGTCACCTTCATTGCCGGCATCCTGCGCAGTGTGCGCTTCGGTGCCACCGAGGCCCACGGCATAGCCAACATGATGTGCTTTAACTACCTGCAGGACAACGGAGCCTTCACCCGCAACAAGGATGGCAAATACGTCATTGACGTAGAGAAAGCCGAAGCCGCCATGAGAAGCTGGGCCGCACTCATCCTGCAAGTGGAAGGCGAAGGCGACATAGCCTTTGCCAAGAGCTACTCGGCCGAGAACGGCAAAATCCGCGCCGACCTGCAGAAAGACCTCGACCTGATCGCCTCGAGCAACATTCCCCGCGACATCCGCTACAACCAGGGTCTGAAAGCCCTCGGTCTGTAACCATACATCTGACAGACGCTTAGTCCGCCCGTGCAGGCCAGTGGCCCGCACGGGCGGCTTGCATTCCAACTCCCATCTCGAAACAAATACTAATCTGCCATAAAGCCTAATGACCGATTTGGGTTGAAAGGAAAAACAAAGAGACCATTGAAAGAAAACAACCAGAGAGAACCTTGTCCACTGACAAATACACATAATAAAAATAATATTTTTAACAAGAATAATCGTTTTTCAGAAATTATGTGTATATTTGCATTTTGTATTATAAGCATGTTATTTTTATAACGTGCGAATAATAGGTGGATTACGCCCAACGCCCTTGGACAGGGGCGCGCGTTGAAAAGGTATTTTATAGCCAAGAATCTTCCAGAAGCCTCAGGCCTGTGCGTGAGGGAGTGGAAGAATTGTCCCTAAAGGGACACGGCAAAAGAAGCGATGACCAACACGAAAAGAACGGGGTTGCCGACATGAACGAGATACACTGGTATGCTGCAAAAGTGAAGTACAACCGCACGCAACCCATCAGGGAACAGCTGACGGCAGACAGAGTTCGGTACTATGTGCCGGAGGTTATCGGGTCGCTGGTGTTCCTGCAAGTCTCGGAAGATTATCTTAGCCACTTTGAGCAAGACAATTTCAGCCGCCTGTGGCTATACCGGAATCCTTTGACGCACAAGCCCTCGCCCATACCCGACCGGGAAATGGAAGTGTTCATGTTCGTATGCTCGGCGGGGAAGCAGGGACTGACGTTCCTGGGCGACGACAAGCCAGAATACCATCTGGGCGACCGCGTAAGAGTTACCGAAGGACCTCTGAAAGGTGCCGAAGGCCACATCAAGCGCATCAAGAAAGACCGCCGACTGGTGGTGAGCATCAGCGGCGTAGCCGCAGTGGCGACAACCTATATACACCCACAGTTTTTAGAAACTATTGATTGACGCAGAATGAGACGTCCATTGTTTCCCCTCGATCCGATAAAGGACAACTACTACTATCCCGGCAAGAACTTTACCGAGCAGGGCAGCGAAGGCTGCGACGAGTTGAATCTCGACACCATAGACGATGCCGATGTGAGACGTGTATGCGAGAATGTCGAGACCGAACCCATCAAAGAGGTCTACCGCTGGTTTCTTGACCATAAGGACGAATTTGCCCCCACCTCGCTCGTCTGCTCACTGAAGAATAACGGCAGCGACCCGCTACCCGAGCGCGAGAACGGCGAGCCTTATCACGCCATTTTCGTGCAGAGGCCTTTGCATACCATCTACGAGCTGGACATCTTTCTGGCCAATGCCAACAAACACCTTGACAACGGTGGCTACCTGATGTGCAACTGCCGCACCTCGTCGGTTAAGAAGGCGGTAATCTACAGCCGCTATCCCAAGGGGATCAACCGCCTGTACTACGGCTTCCATTATCTGTGGCACCGCGTATTCCCAAAGATAAAGGGGCTGAAAGAGATATATTTCGCCGTCACCAAGGGGAAAAACCGCACGTTCCACCGGGTAGAGATACTGGGACGGCTGTACCACGCCGGATTCGAAGTGTTGTATGAGAATACGGCACACGGCGAGTTCCGCGTGCTGGCGCGCAAGGTGAAGGACCCCATCACCGAAGGTGTGCCGAGTTCGTCGCCCATCGCCAAGCTGAAACGTGTGGGCAAAAACGGCAAGATAATCACAGTATACAAGTTTCGCACAATGTACTCCTACAGCGAATATCTGCAGGAATATGTGTATGAACACCGCCAGCTTGACAAGACAGGCAAGTTCTACCACGACTACAGGGTGAACACCATGGGTTCTTTCCTGCGCAAAACCTGGCTCGACGAGCTGCCGATGGTCGTCAACATGCTGAAGGGGGAGATGAAACTGGTGGGGGTAAGGCCCCTGTCGCGCCAGTTTTTCAGCCTCTACACACCCGAACTGCAGGAGCTGCGCACCCGCACAAAACCGGGGCTGCTGCCGCCGTTGTACTACGAGAAAGAGCAACCCGAGACGCTCGAAGGCATCCAAGAGTCGGAGCGGCGCTATATCGAGGCCTACCTGAAGCATCCATTCCGTACAGACTGGAAGTATTTCTGGGGCATCGTGGGTAATATTCTGATAAAACACAAACATTCACATTAATATACTATCAACAGCATTGATATGAACGAGACACAGGCTTGGACCACTATCATTAAGCCGAAAGACAGCCTTTGGTCAATCGATTTAAAGGAATTGTGGCGTTACCGCGACTTGAATTCTTTATTTGTAAAGAGGAATATTATCACGCAGTATAAGCAGACTATACTGGGACCGCTATGGTTTGTTATCCAGCCCATCCTGACAGTAGTCATGTACATGGTGGTGTTCGGCGGCATCGCAGGCATTGCGACCGACGGGATACCGCAGCCCCTGTTCTACCTGGCAGGCACCTGTCTGTGGCACTATTTCTCAGACTGCTTGAACCGCACATCAAATACCTTTGTGACCAACAGCGGCTTATTCGGCAAAGTGTACTTCCCACGCCTGATTGTACCCATATCCAATGTAATATCCAACCTGCTGCGCTTTGGTATTCAATTGTGCCTGTTTGCTGTAGTATATATCGTCTATGCAATTTCTGGGTGCACAGCACACATGAACTGGTATGCACTCTTGTTCCCGGTATTGGTTGTGATGCTTGCCGGACTGTCTCTCGGATTCGGCGTTCTCATTTCGAGTTTGACTACCAAATACCGCGACTTGCAGATTCTCTTCTCCTTCATCCTGCAGTTGTGGATGTACGCCACCCCCATTGTCTATCCCCTCAGTCTGGTAAAAGGGAAGATGGCCGCCGGTTTCGACCTCTATTTTCTCATGCACTTGAACCCCGTCACCCCCGTGCTTGAGGCTTTCAAATACGGTGTGCTGGGTGCTGGAGAGTTCATCGGCTGGGGCTGGCTGGCATACAGTTTCTTGTTCATGATAGTCCTGCTGCTCCTCGGTATCCTTGTATTCAACAAGACCCAGAAGAGCTTCATGGACACCGTTTAATAAAATTTCAATTGTGTGGCAATTCTCATGTCACTATCCACCCTACTCCATTTACACTTTACAAATAGATGAAAAAAGCACTTATCACTGGTATTACCGGTCAGGACGGCAGCTATTTGTCGGAATTCCTTATTGGCAAAGGCTATGAGGTGCACGGCATCATCCGCCGGTCGTCGGTGGACTTCCGAGAGCGCATTGCACACTTGGAGGGGCATCGGCATTTCCATTTACACTACGGCGACATGGGTGACACCTTGAGTATCATACAGGTGGTGGGGAAAGTCCAGCCTGATGAGATATACAATCTTGCAGCCCAGAGCCATGTGCAGGTGAGTTTCGATTCGCCAGAATACACAGCCAACGTCGACGCCACCGGAGTGCTGAGAATTCTTGAGGCTGTGCGCCAGTGCGGACTGGAACAGCATTGCCGCATCTATCAGGCCAGCACTTCGGAATTGTATGGCCGCGTGGAAGAGGTTCCGCAGAATGAGGATACCCCTTTCCATCCCTACAGCCCCTATGCCGTGGCAAAGCTCTACGGTTACTGGATAGTTAAGGAGTACCGTGAAGCCTACCACATGTTCTGCTGCAACGGCATCCTTTTCAACCACGAGAGCGAGCGCCGCGGAGAAACTTTCGTCACGCGCAAGATAACCCTTGCCGCCGCCCGCATCAGGCAGGGCAGGCAAGAGAAACTTTATTTGGGCAACCTGTCGTCGTTACGTGACTGGGGATATGCCAAAGACTATGTGGAATGCATGTGGCTGATTCTTCAGCACGACAAGCCCGAAGACTTTGTCATTGCCACCGGCCAGCAGCACACGGTGCGGGAGTTCTGCGAGCGGGCGTTCCACTACGCCGGACTGAAGCTGCGATGGGAGGGCGAAGGCGCTGACGAGAAAGGCATCTGCGAAGCCGTTGACGACACTACCGCCTGCGGACATCTGGTTGGCAAAACACTGGTGGAAGTCAGTCCCGATTTCTACCGTCCCACCGATGTGGTGAACCTGCTGGGCGACCCGGCCAAAGCCCAACGCCTTCTTGGCTGGAACCCTGAAAAGACCTCCTTTGACCAGCTGGTCAAGCTGATGGTTGAGAACGACATGGCCAAGATTGCATCCGACGACGCGGCAGCACGAGTGCGCTGCAATCTTGCAGAATATTTGGAGAAAGGCATTGTAAAATGAATCACGACTCAAAGATATACGTAGCCGGACACCGCGGCATGGTGGGTTCTGCCATTGTGCGAGAGCTCCAACGGCGCGGATACAACAACCTTGTGCTGCGCACACACAGGGAACTCGACCTGCGCAGACAAGAGGCTGTAGAGCGTTTCTTTGCCACAGAGCGTCCCGAATATGTCTTCGTGGCCGCCGCCAAGGTGGGCGGCATCGTGGCCAACCAGAGTGCCCTTGCCGACTTCATGTACGACAACATGATTATGGAGATGAACATCATCCATTCGGCCTGGCAGACCGGTTGCCGCAAGCTGGAATTCCTTGGCTCCAGCTGCATATATCCCCGCCTTGCCCCGCAGCCCATGAAAGAGGACTGCCTGCTAACCTCATCCCTGGAACCGACCAACGAGGCTTACGCCTTAGCCAAGATTTCCGGCCTGAAATACTGCGAATATTTGAACCGGCAATACGGCACAGACTTCATCAGTGTGATGCCCACCAACCTATACGGCCCCAACGACAACTACCACCCTGAGCACAGCCACGTACTGCCCGCCTTGATACGGCGTTTCCACGAGGCCAAGACAGCAGGGCTGGACACCGTCACCTGCTGGGGCGACGGCACACCCTTGCGCGAATTCCTCTACGTCGACGACCTGGCCGACCTTTGCGTCTTCCTCATGGAGAACTATTCCGGCAACGAGACCGTCAATGCCGGCACCGGCAAAGAGATCAGCATCCGGGAACTGACGGAGCTTGTGGCACACATTGTCGGCTACACGGGAGCCATTGTATGGGACGCCACACGACCTAACGGCACTCCCCGCAAACTTCTTGACGTTAGCAAAGCCACCGCCATGGGATGGACTTACAAGACCGAACTGGCTGACGGCATTAAAATGACATACAAAGACTTTTTAGAAAACCCCACACGGGCAGAACGATAACATATGGCAACAGCAATAGAATTTGAGAACATCTCGAAACAGTACCGGCTTGGATTGGTATCGACACGCACCCTCAGCCACGACCTCAAACGGTGGTGGACAATCAATATACTAAACCGGGAAGACCCCTATCTGAAAATCGGCGAGACCAATGACCGATCCACAAAAGGAGAGAGCGAATATGTGTGGGCACTCCGCAACATCGACTTCAAAGTCGAACAAGGAGATGTAGTGGGCATCATAGGCAAAAACGGCGCAGGCAAGAGCACCTTGCTGAAACTTCTGTCGAAGGTCACCGGCCCCACCACTGGAGTCATCCGCGCACGTGGCCGTATCGGCTCGCTGCTCGAAGTCGGCACGGGATTCCACGGTGAGATGACCGGACGTGAAAACATCTTCCTCAATGGAGCCATCCTTGGCATGACAAAAACCGAAATCAGCAGAAAACTTGACGAAATCGTTGACTTCAGCGGCTGTGAGCGCTACATCGACACACCCGTCAAACGCTACAGCTCGGGCATGACCGTCCGGCTCGGCTTTGCCGTTGCCGCATTCCTCGACCCGGAAATCCTCGTTGTTGACGAGGTGCTGGCTGTCGGCGATGCCGAGTTCCAGAAGAAAGCCATCGGCAAGATGCAGGATGTCAGCAAGGGCGAAGGGCGCACCGTGCTGTTCGTCAGCCACAATATGACATCCATCAAGAGCCTGTGCCACACCGGCGTAATGCTGCAGAACGGCATGGTGAAAGAAATAGGCCCCATCGAACCCATCGTGGCACACTACCTACGTGGCGACAGTGCCATAGAGAACCACAAGCAATGGGACAATCCCGAACTGAAAGGGGGTGGATTTGAACTGCTTGAAATCGGCGTCTGCAAGCATGGCGACAACTGGACAACCATCATGCGCATGGACGATGACATCGACATCGTCATCAAATACCGCCTTACAATTCCGTTCAATTCCTTCTGGCTGACCATGCACTTGAAAAACGAACAAGGCGAGAAAATGTTCTCCACCTCCGGCGGCGGCCGCTGCTACGAAACCCGTCACGACAAAGGTGTATATGAACAGGTTTGCCATATTCCCGCTAACTTCCTCAACTGGGGAAGCTACGTCATCGACCTCATGGCCATCACAGCCGACGGAGGAATACATCACCTGATAGGCGCACATGGCGACGACATCATCTCCTTCTCCGTTGAGAGCAAAGAAAAAAGCATCGGCGGCTGGATGTACAAAGAGCCAGGCAACATCACTCCGACATTCGACTATAGCGAAAGCAAACTCTCCTAAGAACCTCCTCCTCACCCATGGATGAACGATATACATACCTTGTAGCTACACGCTGTTTCACCTACAACCACGCGCCATACATCAAAGACACTCTTCAGGGATTCGCCATACAACAGACAACCTTCCCTGTCGTAAGTGTCATCATCGACGATGCAAGTCCCGACGGTGAGCAGGACATCCTACGTTCCTGGGCAAAGCAGAACCTTGCCCTCGACGAAGAGGGATTTGCATACGACAGAGCCATGGACTACGGCGAACTATTCTTCGCCCGCCACAAAGACAACAGCAACGCCCATTTCGCCATACTCCTGCTGAAAGAGAACCACACCCAGCATGGTAAAAGCGGACTTCGTTACAGCTACTCACTACCCTGGATTGCCAACGCGACCTATTTTGCACTATGCGAAGGCGACGACTACTGGATCGACCCTTTAAAACTGCAGAAACAGGTCGACCACATGCAACAGCATCCTGAATGCGGGCTCTGCATCACCGACTTTAAATACCAGCACGGCACCGACCCAAATCTCAGCCGCGCCGCATTCGGAGAGATGAAAGAGTTCCGTCCTGCAACGCTTCGCGACCACCTGTTCAACGCAGGCTATATCGGGCCCATGACTTGGGTCTTCCGGCAAGACTTATACAACCAAGGCTTGGCCAACGCCAAACCCCGCAGTGACGGTACCTTTGCCATGGCACTGGATTTCTTTGCCCTGTCCGAGGTACACTACCTGGACGACGTCACAGCCGTCTACCGGGGCCACGAGAACAGCGCCTCCAACCAATCCAACTACAAAGTAAACTTCAAATACTGCAAAGGCATCTTCAGCACCCAGCTGGAATATGCCGAAAAGTATTGCAACGACAACTCCACACTGACACTGCTCAAAGTACAAGGCTACACCACTTACATGATGGATGCCATCGAAGCCGAAGACGAAGAATTTATCCAGGAAGCTTCCGATTACTTCAAATCCATAGGAATGGAAATGTCGTGGTTTATAAAAAAGTGCCGGAGGTATGTGGACTATAGAAAAAAATACGAACATCTATACTCAACAAAAGCCTATCGGTTAGGCAAACAACTACTAAAGCCGTTCAAGTTAATCCGCCATTAATGAATGTGTTAGTCCTTGGCGCATCAAAGACTCACGAATTAACGAATTAACGAATGTGTGAATGTGTTAACGTGTTAATGTGTGAGTCCTTGACTAACGAATTAACACATTAACGAATTAACGAGTTCATACAGGTGTGTTCTCTAACTGCAGCAACCCCATAGCAATGAGAAACAAAAAACGTCCCAGTGTCGACATAATACTCTGCAGCTACAACCAGGAGGAATATATATCCCAAGCCCTGGAGAGCTTGGTCAACCAACGGGTGGACGCAGATGTAAGGGTGATTGTCGCCGACGACTGCTCAACCGACCAGACTCCGCAGATAATCCACGAATACCAGGCCAAATCCCCATTCCCTTTCATATACCTGAAAGCCAACTCAAACATAGGGATGAAAGCCAACTACCGCAGAGCCTTTGCGGCATGCCAGGGCGACTATGTGGCCATCCTCGAAGGAGACGACTGGTGGCATGCATCCACACACCTGTCGCAGCACATAGACTTCCTTGAAAGCCACCCACGACATTCCATGTCATACAACCTCGTAGCCTACTACTGGCAGGACACCGGCGCTACACACCCTCAGCAATGGCTCTACAAAGACCTGCAATATCTCTCAATCAACCTCAGACAGCAAATAGCATGGGGCAACCAGATTGGCAACCTCTCATCCTGCATGTTCCGCACACGACTGCTGCACACCCTGCCCGATGCATTCTACCAGCTGAACTTTGCCGACTGGGAACTGGGCATCATGATGGCCCGTAAAGGACCCATCGCCATGCTCCGCGAAGTCACATCGACATACCGCATCAACAGTAAAGGACAATGGACCTCGCTCTCCAACGAAAAGAAATACGATTCCCAGATTCAGTCACTTGACGACATACAACCCCTGCTGCCCGCCTACTGCAAATGCTACATCCGCTCATTTCAGAAAAACATACGTTCCGGCAAAGAAATGCCATATGTCATACCCTTTAAATACAAACTCAAAAGTTTTATCAGAAAAAACTTACGCCACTCCGACTCCAAACTCTAAACTCTAAACTCCGACTCTAAACTCTAAACTCTAAACTCTAAACTATAGAACTCATGAGCAAAAACATACTTGTACTGCCCGGCACATACTGGCAGATAGCTTTAGTGGATAAAATCCGCGAAATGGGACATCACGCCTACGTCGTGAACCCCGCACCCGACTCCCCGGCATTCAGCCATGCCGACGGGTTCCTCCAGTCGGACATCTTCGACCGCAAGGCTGTCATCCCCTACGGCCAGGCCAACCACATCAACGCTGTGATGTCCGACCAATGCGATATTGCAATGCCCCTCATTGCAGAACTCGGCGAGGTATTCAACGTGCCGGCCATGGACCGTGCCACCGCTGCCCTCTACACCGACAAATTCCTCATGCGCGAATTCTGCAGACAGCACGGCCTCCCTCACCCCGAATACCGGCAGTGCCGGACAGCGGAAGAGGCAATAGCGTTCATGCACACACTCGGCAAGCCCATAATCATCAAGCCTCTCGACAGCAATGCAAGCCACGGCGTATTCAAATGCTCCACCCCCGAGGAAATAAAAGAGCATTTTGCCGAATCGCTGTCATTCTCCCGCGTAGAAAAAAACGTACTGGCCGAAAGATACATTGAAGGAACTGAATTCACCATCGACTCCATCAAGACCCCGCATGGCCACTTCCCATTGGCCATAAGCCAGAAAAAACACTTCCCCCACAACCCCAACATCGCCAACGAACTGCTGTTTTCACACTACAACCCGGACTTCGACTACGATACCCTTCGTCGAATCAACAACACATTTGTCAACAACACCAACCTCCAGTTTGGTTTCACCCATGCCGAATACAAATACGAGAACGGAGAATTCCTATTGATAGAAATTGCTGCGCGCGGCGGCGGCAACATGATATCTTCCGCCATCACCCAATACCTCTCCGGCTACGACACCTATCGATACCTGATAGAATGCTCAACCGGGAACATTCACGACCAAGACTTCTCAATCCGTCCAGAGTACCGCGACCGGGCTGCCGTACTGAAATTCTTCCCCACCCCCAACGGCGGAGGCAAAGTGACGGCAATAGAAGGCAGGGAATATCTCGACAACGAGCCCGACATCAAACACTACCGATTCAACTTCTCCGTAGGCGACACAATTTGCGACGCCGTGAACGACTCCGCCCGCATCGGCTTCTACATAGCCGGCAGCCAGACAATGGATAAACTGCAACAAGTCATGCAAAACGTTGAACAAAACGTACACATCAAAGTTCAATGAATGTGTTAATGTGTTTTGTTGATATGTTGATATGTTGATATGTTGCGAGTCGGATAAACTTATCAACTTATCAACGGACAACGAATTTACATATTTACGAATTAACGAATTCATTAATCATGAATTACACAGAAGAGGCACTCAGCCTCATCGACACAAATAAAATCTCCACCACCGAAGTGGCCGATGTACTGGGCAAGACTGGACAAGTGGAAGGCGTGCATGCCCTGACACCCGGACTGTTCCGCGCTGGCGAAGTAAAACTTGTCTACGCAATCAACAACAGCAATTGGCATGTCCACAAACAGCTGGCCGAATCAGACGATATCAAGGACAAAATACTGTTCATATACAACGTCAACTGCGACCGGGCCATTTTCGGGGACCTGGTAAGCAAATACATCATGCTCTATAAACGGGCAAAAGCCATCGTGGTGAACGGCAAGCTGCGCGATGCTCACCGCCTTATAAAAGAAAAGTATCCCATCTGGCTCAACGACGTGAGCCCCATAGGATGTGTCAACCACCCCAACGGCCCCGACATCGACCCCGAAATGCTTCAGCAGCTAAGAGCGCAATATGATGGCTCCATTATGGTATGCGACGACAGCGGTGTAGTGATGATACCCAAAAAGGAAATATCCGAAAAGCTAATCAACAAACTCAAGTTTATCGAACTTCAGGAAGATATATGGTTCTACTGCGTCGACACCTTGAAAATGTCCACCTTCGATACTGTTTGCCAGAAAAAATATCTTGAAGAGGATATTCTGGATCACAGATTAATTGCCCAGTTCCGCGAACTACAAAAAAACCTGTAAAATGCCCGACACGCCACTCGTCAGTATCTGTTGTTTGACTTTCAACCACCAAGCATTCGTCCGTCAATGTCTCGATGGATTCCTGATGCAGAAGACCGACTTCGATATCGAAATCCTCGTCCACGACGATGCATCCACAGACAACACCCAAAGCATCCTGCGCGAATACGAGTCAAAATACCCGGACAAAATTTTCCCACTCTACGAAACAGAAAACAAATATTCCAACGGATACAAAGGCCGCATGGACATCGTCTTCAACTACGCCCGTGCCAGAGGGAAATATATTGCCACCTGCGAAGGAGACGATTATTGGACCGACCCGCAAAAGCTTCAAAAACAGGTCGACTTCATGGAGTCTCACCCCGAATACTCTGTCTGCTTCCACCGCTGCCAACACCTGAATACCTACTCTGGAGATATCACCGACGACCATTGCGGACATCTCATCCCCGCCGGTCAGGAAGGAATAGACATTTCTGCCGACATGGCCCTGGGCGATTGGATTACACAACCCCTCACAATGCTGTTCCGGAAAGAATGCTTTAGCCCCGAATGGCAGAAGAAATATAAATACTACCGCGACATGCACGAGATATACCATCTCCTCAACGCGGGTAAAGGCTACCTGTTCAACTTCATCGGTGGGGTGTACCGCTATCACTCGGGAGGTATACACAGCATGATCACCCGGGAGCAATATTGCATTACGTCACTCCCCATTGATGAAGAATTCTACCATATCAACCACACCCCGGCAGCCAAACGCAACTACCTCTACACTCTTCGGGACTGCATCAACTTCTATTCCGCAAAGAAAAAGAGCAAGGCTCTCGGCTATATTGTCAAACATTTTGCAGTATCGCACAACCTGCACATACTCGCCAAGCAATTGTTTATGTTGTTAAAGACCTCCCGCCATGCTTAATTGTTTCGAGAACGGGGTTCTCTCCCCTCTGATGCAAAATATTACATCCTGCGCAGACCTCCCGGCATTCTTCATAGGCGGGAAAACCTACACCTACCACACACTCGCCTGTCGCACCACTGCAATACGGCAAACACTGCAGAGCCATTCCTGCCATCCCGGACAGCGCATTGCCCTTGCCGTCAACGACGACCTCGACACCTACGCATCCATCATTGCCCTGTGGTTGGAAGGATGTGCCTACGTGCCGCTGCATCCTCTGCAACCCATAGCCCGGAACCTTGAAATTGTCAAGCAGACCCAGCCGGCTCTCATCCTGCACACCTCCCCCGGTTCAACCCTCGCTTCCCAAGCCGCCCGGCAAGGATTCGACACCCTGTGCACCGCCCAGCTCGAAGACATCGAAGACATCGACTGCGACCCTGTGCCGACCCCCGACGAAAGTCTTGCCTACATCCTCTTCACCTCGGGCAGCACAGGAACCCCCAAAGGGGTATGCATATCGAGAGGGAATGTGGCAGCCTTTATCGACTCCTTCTGGAAAACAGGCATCACCGTCAACCCTGCCGACCGCTGCCTGCAGGCCTTCGACCTCACATTCGACGTAAGCATCCAAGCCTTTCTCACCGCCCTTCTTGGTGGAGCATGCGTCTACACCATACCCTACGGACAGGTGAAATACCTCCATGCCGCACAACTCATCATCGAGCAACGCATCACCCATGCCGCCATGGCGCCCTCCATGCTCACCTACCTCCGGCCATACTTCGACCAACTCAACCCCCGCAGCCTCAAAGTCACCATCCTCACCGCCGAAGCCTGCCCTGTAGAACTGGCCGAGGCATGGTTCGCCTGTGCCACGCAAACGGACATCTACGACTTCTACGGTCCTACCGAGGGGACAATCTACTGCACCTGCCACCGACTCAAACGCCACGGCGGCAACCCTGCCGCACACGGCATGGCCGCCATCGGGCAACCCCTGGCAAACGTCACGGCCATACTGGTGGACGAAGACGGAAACCCCGTCCCCAAAGGAGAAAAAGGCGAACTGTGCATTGCTGGAAGACAAGTGACACCGGGCTATTGGAACAACGAGCAAAAAAACACAACTGCCTTCTTCTCCCGGCGTGAGGGCGACACAACTATACGCTACTATCACACCGGCGACCTGTGCCAACTCAACAGCGACGGCAATATACTCTACTACGGACGTCTGGACCAGCAGACAAAGATACAGGGCTACCGCGTGGAACTGGGCGAAATAGAGTACCACGCACGCCAATTCAGCCAGCACCGCACCGTGGCGACAGCCTACACCAACCAGCGGGGACTTACTGAAATTGCCCTCTTTGTAGAAACCGCCCCCACCGACACCACATCCCTCTCAAACCACCTTGCCGAACAATTGCCCCACTACATGTTGCCGTCACAGATTGTGTGTGTGCCCGAATTCCCGCTCAACAAGTCGGAGAAAATCGACCGTCCCGCACTTGCAAAACTATTGGACACACAGCATTGAATTGATTGCTTGAACGCTTGATTGTGTTAATTCCTGAGTGGCTGGCGCGGTCAAACCACTCAAGCAATCAAACAATCAGACACTCAAGCAATCACTTAAGCAATCAAGCAATTAGACAATCAAGCAATTAAAAAAATGACACGACAAGAAATCATTGATAAACTGCAACCCATCGCCCAAAAAGTCTTTGCCCAGCCCGGGCTGGCACTGCGCGACGACCTGTGCGCCGCCAACCTGCCCGCCTGGACATCCCTCTCATTCACCCAGTTCCTAACGGAAATCGAGACGGTCTTCAACATCAAGTTCAAGATAATGGAGATTCTCCACATGCAGACAATGGGTTCTATCATCGACGCCACAATGACGCATCTGCCAGAATGAACACACCGCAACCCACCATCAAGCTATTCACCGCGCACCAACTCCGCGAGTGGCTCTACAGCAACCAACCTGCCGAAGGGCTATCGGAAGCCGTCATCTCGCGTGCCCGTGCAGCTGCAATCGTCCACAACCCGTACATCAAAGACCAAGTCCCCGTGGCCGCTGCACTCTACGAAGGTGATGAGCTGGCGGCATTCACGGCTTCATTCCCTGACCGCATAGGGGATAAAACATACCACTGGTTCAGCACCCTATGGTGTCATCCCGCCCACAGGGGAAAGGGCTATGGCCTTCTGGTGGTGGGAAGTCTATGCGAGGAGTTTGGAGCGGAAAACTGCCTGGACATGTGGGGAGCGCCCGAAACAGTGGGCATCTTCCGTTACCTGGGACACAACACCACCTCCTTCCCCGAATATCAATTTGAACCCAAGCATATCCAGAGAGGTACGCTTAAAGGAGAGGCTGCCCATCTGCTGAACTGCATGCACCGCATGAGCAGAAAGATGAAACACAAGCCTGTTCTCCCCTTTAAAGAAATAGACTACACGCTAAGATACATCAATCACATCGACAACAACACATATCGTTTCATCAGACAGTATAGCGGCAACGACCTCATCCCGCGTTCCCAAGAAATGATGAACTGGATCCTCTCCCATCATTTCAAACGTTGCACGCCCCTCATGAACAAAGAGTCCCAGACAAATCCTTTCGACGACAGAGACTCTCGCTATTGGATGAGCGGTGTGTGCGTCATTGTCAAGAACCAAACAGTAGGCTTCTATATTATCCGCAATGCTGACAGCGAACTCTCTGTCAAATACCTATACTACCGTCCCGAATACCGCGACAGCGTATTCCACTCCATATCACAACATATCGCCGCCCTCGGCAATCCAAGATTCTCCACCCGCAACAGAGAACTGGCCGATTATGTATCGTCACTGAACCAGTTTGACCGAGAGACAGTCATAGATGTCTCCTTCTCCTATCCCGATGCATTCTGCATTTCACCCACCATCGTATCCCAAGGGGGCGACGGTGACGGGTTTGTTTGATTGGACTTAATGCAAATTAATACTAAAGTTTGAAAAGCATAATCAGTCGTTGAAGTAACCATTAATCGTCGTCATTTATTCGTTCCTTATTCGATCGTTCTCCCATCGTTTTCCGTTTCAGAAAGGGAAAAATGAGGGAAACATATTGAAAAACGATAAAACAAAGAACGATGCAACATCGAGCCCTGAGGGCACACAGAGGAACGTTGGGGACAAATATGCGACACACGCTTCGATTGCTTGATTGTCTGATTGCTTGATTGTTTGAGTAATTTGACTGCGCCAGCACTCAAGCATTTACACAATCAAGCATTCAAGCAATAATTCAAGTTGACGTAATCCCTCACGGAATAAAAAGTAAATTACGCGCGAAGAGGCAAGCTTCTCACCGTGTCAGCGCAAAGGTCGCCAGCTGTATTGGACGGAAATAAGGGATGAAACTTGTCAATCTATAGTTAATAAATCTTTCATCATGTACGCCAAAATACTTCGACATATTATCCACTTCTACAATCGGATGCGTCTGCGTAATTGCGACTTCTCCCTCATCTCGAATACCTGCATCGGGGGGATTATGAGCCATGAGCTGAACCTGCAGTTTCGGTCGCCCATTATCAATTGTGCTATCTACGACCACGATGAGTTTTTTATCTTCTGCCGACACCTTGAGCACTATTTATCACTTCCTCTTGACTTCATACCCCCAAAATGGAACTACCCTATGGCTGTTCTCCATGGCGACTACGGCGATGTAACCATCTATTTCGTCCACTACCACAGTAACGAGGAATCCCAAAAAAAATGGGAAGAACGAAAGACAAGAGTAAACCTCGACAATATCATCATCTTGATGGATGGGGACAACTGTAGCGACCAGCAGGTAAGGGCATTCGACTCACTGCCATGGCAGCGAAAAGCCATCATCACTATGAAAGAGTATCCCAAAATAAAATCTGTCTGGGCAATAACCCATCCCGACTATAAGCAGGGACAGATTCTTGAATACGGCCTCCTAAAACACTCCATACGATGGTTCGAGATGATGGATTACGTACACTTCTTCAATACTGGCAAAATACGTGACAATGCATTATTCCGCAATAAAAAGAAAAATCGTTAAACGGATAGACAAACTCTGCTGCCAGCCAATAGAGGTATTCGTCTTCCACGCTGTCTCTGACAGTTTCGACCCTGCCCTTAACAAGCAGGTCGACTGGTCTTCCACAACCGAATTCAAACAACGCATTCTTTCATTCAAACAGCAGTACACCTTCATTTCGCTTGACGACGCATACCATTGTCTGCACCGTGACCTCACACGACAAAAAAAGCTTGCCGTTCTTACCTGCGACGACGGTTTCGCCTCCATCCTTTCGATTCTGCCTTTCCTCGAACACGAACAAGTGCCCGTCACGCTATTCATCAACCCCAAATATCTGGATGGGACAAGCATTCGCACAGGCTATGCCCCAGCCCCAAAATACATTACCCAAAATCAACTATTTGCACTCAAATCCAATCTGATAAGCATCGGCATGCACGGCTACGAACACCTTGATGCCACTAAACAGACTCCTGAAGAGTTTGCCGAATCGGTTGACAAATGCATCAACATATTGTCCAGCCATCCACGCTACATTCCATTCTTTGCCTACACGTGGGGCAACCACAACGACACTACCGACCGCATACTGGCCGAAAAGAATATCGTGCCGGTTCTGTGCGACGGCGGAGCAACCCGTCGCTACTATAATGGCATATCGCGCAAACCTATCGACACCCAATATCTGCAGTAGCGAGATTAAGAAATCACACATTTAACATACAATGTATATCTCAATCATAACCATAAACCGAAACAACAAAGCAGGCCTAAAGCAGACCATTCAGAGCGTTGCCATACAGGAATCTAAGGATTTCGAATATATTATTGTGGACGGAGCCAGCACAGACGGCAGTACAGATGTCATTCAAGAATACCCAGACATCAATAACCTACGATGGATTTCCGAACCCGATACGGGCATATACAATGCAATGAACAAGGGTATTCTAATGGCAACCGGTGAATATGTGTTGATGCTCAACTCCGGCGACAGTTTTACCAACCAACATGTTATCGGGGGACTTATTTCCGGGATAAAGGACAATGACTTTCCCGACATCCTGTTCGGGAACACAATAAAGACATGGCCAAATGGGAAGAAGAAGAAATCAATCCACCAGAACAATGACTTTTCCATGATGACCTTTTACCTCGGTACAATCGACCACGTCGGGACTTGCATCCGAAGAAGTTTATTCAGCCAATTCGGGATGTATGACGAATCCCTGAAAATTTGTTCCGACTGGGCTTGGTTTATGAAAACGATTGTCTTTGGCAATATTAAACCCATACATATAAATCTAGACACCATCTATTTCGACATGACTGGCATCAGCGAAAGTGGTGGACAGAATCGCGGGCTCATTATGGACGAGCGTAGAAAAACACTACAGAACACCCTGGTGCCATCTATACTTTCCGATTACGACTATTGGGGAAAAGAATACCGCATGATTCAGCGGCTACACCGTCACCCTTGGGCCTATAAATTGACGCATTTCATAGAACGCTGCCTTTTCAAAATCGAAAAAATGAAAAAATGAGATTTTCAGTCGTAGTCCCACTCTACAATAAGGAACAATTCATACAACGCACACTACAGAGCATTTTCGACCAAACATTTGCCGACTATGAACTGATTGTAGTAGACGACGGCAGCACTGATCAATCCTACAGCAAAGCATGTGCCGTTGTCAAGAATAATGATCCCAATCAGCACGTTGTCACGCAAGAAAACGAGGGTGTGGCATCGGCCCGCAACAAGGGGGCCGCAATGGCAAAAGGGGATTACATCTGTTTCCTCGATTCTGACGATTGGTGGGAACCCGACTTTTTGGAAGAGATTGACAGGCTGATAACCGAATACCCTGATGCAGGTCTGTATGGCACTTCTTTCTATCTTGTCAAGAACGGGCAGCAGCGCGTGGCACCCATCGGTTTCGAACATGGGTTTATTAAAGGCTACATCAATTACTGCCAAACATATGCACGAACCCTCTGCATGCCTATCACATCCAGTTCCGTGGCCATTCCGCGGGCAGGTTTTATGGCAAGTGGGGGTTTTCGATCACACCTCACCCTAGGTGAAGACTTCGACCTCTGGATACGCTTGGCTATCAGTTATCCCGTGGCCATGGTTAACAAACCGCTTGCCAACTACTTCCAAGACCTCCCCCCATCAAAAAGGGCGACACGACGACTCCACGACCCACGGCACCACATGCTGTGGAATCTTGACTATCTTTCCAACGAAGAGGCATCCAACCCAGACCTCAAGCTTTTGCTCGACAGGCTTCGCGGCAATGGCCTATTCCGCTACTACCTCTCACACAACTATCACGACGAGGCACTCGAACAAATAGAAAAAATAGACTGGTCCCACATGCCGCGTTCTGTCTATCGACTATATCATACACCCCTGTGGCTCCAACGGATACGGTCGTCGGTCCACAGCATAGGCTCGACAGTCAAACAGTCGCTAATTAAGTTGAAAGTTCAATGAATGTGTGAATGTGTTAACGTGTTAATGTGTTAGTCCTTGGCGCATCAAAGACTCACGAATTTACGAATTAACA
>JAEEGG010010136.1_pt1 | contig 20891 bp, 15 predicted proteins | sample 9134161 | NCBI WGS metagenome assembly JAEEGG01 (sample SAMN16246543, study PRJNA631951) | gut metagenome | biome: gut microbiome; feature: rumen; material: CR-attached | host: Bos | place: Iran: Karaj | collected 2018-10 | reverse complement strand
TCAACACCCCACCCCTGCCCCTCCCCTGATAGGGGAGGGGAGTGCCTACGGGCATCCTCAAGGCAGGTCAACTGCTATATGATTACCTAATAAAAAACCTAAACAACGATGGATGACGAGATAAAGGACGACCCCCAGCTTGAATCAACAGAAGCCCCGGAACCCTCAGAGAACACAGGTGATTCGGAAGATCAGCCTCTGGGCCACTCCGACTATAAGCCTGTGAACCGCTTCGACGCTTCTGCAGTGCATCACCTCAGTGGCATGTATCAGAACTGGTTTCTCGACTATGCCAGCTACGCCATCCTCGACCGTGCCATCCCCCACATAGAGGACGGCTTCAAACCTGTGCAGCGACGCATCATGCACACTATGAAGCGCATGGACGACGGGCGTTACAACAAAGTGGCCAACATAGTAGGCGACACGATGAAGTTTCATCCACATGGCGATGCCAGCATCTACGACGCACTGGTGCAGCTGGGACAGAAGAACCTGCTCGTCGATACACAGGGCAACTGGGGAAACATACTTACCGGCGACCGGGCTGCGGCTCCACGATATATTGAGGCACGGCTGTCGAAGTTTGCCCTCGACGCCGTGTTCAATCCAAAGACCACCGAGTGGCAGCTCAGCTACGACGGGCGAAACAAAGAACCCATCACCCTGCCGGTGAAGTATCCGCTGCTGCTGGCGCAGGGAGCCGAGGGAATAGCCGTGGGACTCTCTACGAAAATCATGCCACACAACTTCTGCGAGATTTGCGACGCTGCCATCAGCTATCTGCACGGCGAGGAGTTCCACCTCTATCCCGACTTCCAGACGGGAGGCTCTATCGACGTGAGCAAATACAACGACGGACAGCGCGGCGGCTCATTGAAGGTGCGTGCAAAGATAGAGAAACTCGACCAGAAGACCCTCGTCATACGCGACCTGCCATTCTCGAAGACCGTCGACAGCCTCATCGACAGCATTAAGAAAGCCATAGAGAAAAAAAAGATAAATGCCCACCATGTAGACGACCTGACAAGTGCCGAGGTGGAGATATTGGTGCACCTGTCGGCCGGCGTCTCGAGCGACAAGACCATCGATGCACTCTATGCTTTCACCGACTGCGAAATAAACATATCGCCCAACTGCTGCGTCATCAAGGACGACAAGCCGCAGTTCATCACCATCAGCGACGTGCTCAGACACAGCACCGAACGCACCAAGGACCTCATACGCCAGGAACTGGAGATACGCAAGAACGAACTGCTGGAGCAGCTGCACTTCCAGAGCCTTGAAAAGATATTCATAGAGGAACGCATATACAAGGACCGCAAGTTTGAGGAAGCTCCCAACGTAGACAAGGTGTGTGAGCATATAGACGACAGGCTGACACCTTACTACCCGCAACTCATTCGCGAAGTGACGAAGGACGACATATTGCGCCTGCTTGAGATAAAGATGCAGCGCATACTGAAGTTCAACAAGGAGAAGGCCGACGAGCTGATGGCCCGCATACGTGCCGAGATAGAAGGCATAGACCACGACCTGGCGAACCTCGTGGAGGTGACGGCCTCGTGGTTCCAGTTCCTCAAAGACAAGTACGGAAGCAACTACCCGCGACTCACGGAGATAAAGAACTTCGACACCATAGAGGCTACCAAGGTGGCCGAGGCCAATCAGAAGCTTTACGTCAACCGCACCGAGGGCTTCATAGGCACGGGACTGAAGAAGGACGAGTTTGTGTGCAACTGCTCCGACATCGACGACATCGTTATCTTCTACCGCGACGGCAAGTACAAGGTGGTGCGCGTGGCCGAGAAGCTCTTCGTGGGAAAGAACATCCTGTGGCTCGGAGTGTTTAAGAAGAGCGACAAACGTACTATATATAATGTGGTGTACCGCGACGGAAAGAACGGCCCCTGCTACATGAAGCGATTCAACATTACCGGCATCACACGCGATAGGGAGAACGACCTCACCCAGGGAACACCCGGCAGCAGAGTGATGTACTTCACTGCCAATCCCAACGGCGAGGCAGAGGTCATCAAGATAACACTCGACGCCAGTGTGCAGGCTGCCAACCCAAGGGCCAACATCTTCTTGGAACGCTCATTTGCCGACATCATCATCAAGGGGCGCGCATCAAAGGGCAACCTGCTCACGAAGAAACCCGTGCACCGCATCGCACTGAAGAGTCAGGGACACAGCACACTGGGAGGACGAAAGGTGTGGTATGACCCCGACGTGAACCGACTGAACTACGACGAGCACGGACAGCTGCTGGGCGAGTTCTTCGACGATGACCAGATACTCGTGGTGCTGCCCAACGGCGACTTCTACCTCACTAGCTTCGACGCCAACAACCACTACGAAGACAACCTGCTGCGCATAGAGAAGTATCAGCAAGGCAAGGTGTGGACGGCGGTGCTCTTCGATGCCGACAACCAAGGCTATCCCTACCTGAAGCGATTCCTCATGGAGGGCACAAAGCGCAAGCAGAATTTCGTGGGCGAGAATGCCGCATCGAAGCTGGTGCTCCTCTCCGACCAGGTATATCCCCTCATTCATGTGAGCTATGGCGGCAAGGACGATTTCCGTGCTCCTGAAGACATTGATGCTGAGCAGTTCGTTACCGTGAAGGGCTTCAAGGCCAAGGGAAAGCGACTCACCACCTACGAGATAGAGAGCATCACCGAACTGGAGCCTGTGCGCTGGCCCGAAGAGACATCGGATAATGTAGAATCGCCCGACGCATCAGACGATTCGGATGCTACAGTCGACTCAGAGACCCCTGACCACTCAGAAACCCTTGCTAACTCAGAAGCAGCAGCCGGCACAGAGACAACAGCCGATTCCGAAAACCTCGACCCTGACGCCGGCAAGAGCCGCCAGCAAATCATTGACGAGATGACGGGCCAGCTGAGCTTCGATTTCTAACAAGTTGGTGACAGGAGCGTTGTTAGTTTCTTAGCATGCCATTGGCGGTGAGATGAGCAACTTGGGAAAGAAGAAGACCATGGTGTCGGTGCTGTTCATGGAGTTCAGCATCATCTTTACGGTGTGCCTGATAGCATCTAACATTCTTGAAACAAAGCAGATGGTGTTCGGCCCGCTCCACCTGACAGGCGGATTGCTGTTTTTCCCCATCTCCTATATCGTCAATGATGTGGTGTGCGAGGTGTGGGGCTATCGCCGTGCAAGCATATTGATATGGACGGGATTCCTCACCAACTTTGCCTTCATGATGGTGGCATGCTTAGCCGATGCCATACCCGGCGCGCCCTATTGGGAGAACGAAGCCGGCTTCCACGCCATCTTCGGACTCACCCCCCGCATCGCACTGGCATCGTTCATCTCGTTTATTGCGGGTAGCTTTGTCAATGCCTACGTAATGAGCCGAATGAAAATTAAGGACAAGGGCAAGCGCTTTCCCCTCAGGGCCATCTTGAGTACGGTATGGGGCGAAGGAGCCGACTCGCTGCTCTTCTTCCCGCTGGCTTTCTACGGCGTGCTTCCTGACTATGAACTTCCGTTGATGATGCTCTCGCAATTAGTCATCAAGACGGTTTACGAAATCATTGTCCTGCCTGTTACCATCCGTGTGGTACGCTGGGTAAAGACAAACGAGGACGAGGACGTATATGACAATAATGTAAGCTATAACATCTTCGAGATATTCAGACGTAACAAATAATAAATGAGATGGGCATACAGGTAGTATACAGAAAAACCAAGCAACTGTCGATGCGCATTGTGAAGAACGGCGATGTACATGTGTCGGCACCCATCGGGCTGCCTCGTGAACAGGTAATGGAATTCATTGAGGAGAATCGTGAATGGATTAACGAAGCGAGGAAGAGAAACTATGAAAGACAGCGGCAGCGGGCTGAGTTCTTCAATAAGTTGCCGTTGGCCACACGTGCACAAGCCGACGAATCACTGCTGCGGTTGAGAGAGCTGGTGGAACCGATGGTGGAACGTCACGCAAAGGAGATGGGCGTCGAGCCGAGCATTGTCTACTACAAGCCCACTATCTCACGCTGGGGGCAATGCAATGTGAAGGACCGCAGCATTTATTTCTCCGCATACGTGCTGCTGTTGCCTGAGTGGTGCGTGGAACACGTGGTGGTCCATGAGCTGTGCCATTTGCTGGAGCCGAGCCACAACGCCCGCTTTCACGCCCTGATGGACAAGTACTTCCCCCGTTGGCGGGAGGCCCGCAAAGAAACACGTAGAATATGCCGGATGGATGATGATGAATAATCCCCCCACCTGATAGAGCCGAACCGCGAACTGCGAGGGCGCATCCTCCTTTATGGCGAGAACCTGGAAATGGTCAGCCCCCAGACGTTGAGAGAACAAATTAAAGAAACATTATAGAAGCAAATAGAACAGTATTTAGGTACGCAATGAGTACCCAAATGTCAATGGATGTCTCAGAAAGACTAAAAATGCAGGCAATTGACAAAATTATCCGCAAATAATTTGGCTCTGTCGCAATTTTGAATTAAATTTGCGACAAAATTCAGAATGAATGGAATCTCAATCAATTGAATCAAAGGTACTTGATAGTATTAAGAAAAGCGGAAGGGGCGCAGTAGTTTTCGCTTCAGATTTTATCCGTTATGGAGAGAAGAAATCCATCAATAAGGCATTGGAGCGAATGACGAATGATGGCACGATTCTTCGTGTTGGTCGCGGTATCTATTATTTCCCCAAGATAGACAGGAAATTGGGTTTGGGAGTTCTTTATCCAACTTTGGAGGATATTGCAGAAGGAATAGCCAAACGCGACAAGGCCCATGTTGTACCGACAGGTGTTTACGCACTCAACAGGCTTGGCTTTTCCACACAAATACCAATGAATGTGGTGTTCATGACAGATAGCTATAGTCGGAAGGTCGCTCTCTTCAATGGTGGCACCATAGAGTTCAGACGTTCCTCTCCAAAATACCTAGCATTCCATTCCCAGCTTGCCATGTTGCTGACATCTGCCTATAGGAGTCTGGGGAAAGATAACATCACTCCAGATATTCTTGCCCACACGAAAGAGCTACTTGCAAAAGAAAACGAACAAATTGTTCAACAAGATTACAAACTGATGCCCGCCTGGGTGTCCTCAATCATCAAATCGCTTTATGCAGAAGAATGACTACTTTTCCCTGACAACTGTTCAGCAACGAACCATATTAGAACAGACAGCTATCAAGAAGGCATTGCCCAAACAGGCGATAGAAAAAGACCTGTGGGTAACTACGATCCTGCAAATTGTGTTCAGCTTGCCCTGTGCTGACAGCTTAGTATTCAAGGGAGGTACCTCTCTCAGCAAAGTATGGGGACTTATCAACCGGTTCTCAGAAGATATCGACTTGGCCATTGACAGAAGTGTATTTGACCTTGAAGGTGACCTTACCAAGAAGCAGGTCAAGAAACTGCGAAAAGCTTCTTCCGTATTTGTCCGCGACGAGCTGTATAGCCAGTTGGTAGAAAACGTAAATCATACACCCTTGAAAGACCTTTGTCAGATAGACCCACAGCCTGATGGTGAGGGCGATGCTACCTACCCAGAGCCTCGCAGCATTTTTATCCGCTATCATTCCGTGTTTGAAGATGAAATGGCATATATCCCGCCTATCGTAAAGATAGAGGCTGGAGCTCGTTCATTATTAGAACCGTATGAGGAAGCGAAATTAAAAAGTATGGTGGAAGATGCTTTGCCAACTATCAATACCACTCTGGCTGACAAGGCGATAAAGACAGCTGTGGCAGAAAAGACTTTCTTGGAGAAAGCTTTCCTACTCCATGAATTGTTCTCCGTTAGTAATACCGTAGAGGCCCGCCGTCGTTCCCGTCATATCTACGACCTCCACATGATGATGCAGAAAGGCATTGCGGAGACTGCTATCCGAAACGATGAACTATGGCAGACTATCCATCATCACCGCTCCACCCTTACCAGTATGCAAGGCGCCGATTATTCGTCAGACATCCGTGACCACATACAACTTGTACCGCCTGTTGAATGTAGCGACAATTGGCAAAAGGACTATGAGGAAATGGCCTCTGCGATGATATATGGTGAGCGTCCTCCATTTGCTGTACTTATGGAGAGTATGAAGAGATTAGAAGTGTTGTTCAAAAAGCGAGCCGATTAATTGCCAATCTCCGAAAAACGGTTCCACGCAGAACGGAACCGTTCGTAATGGTGATTTCTTTGCAGCAAACAGAAAATTATTATTATGCCTGATAATAGAAAAGCATTGCTAAGATACAAGTTGCTGGACAAGTGCTTCAGCGACAAGTATCATCGATATTTTATTGAGGAGTTATTGGAGAAAGTAAATGATGCCCTGGAAGATGCGGGAATCAAAGCAATCTCCAAGCGGCAGCTATATGCCGACATCGACTTTATGAAAAGCCGGGACGGTTGGGAGGCGCCTATCGTTTCTGTTCAGGATGGGAAACGTAAGTACCTGAAGTATTCACGCGACTTCTCTATCATGGAAGTGCCTGTTACTGAAATGGAGATTGAGCAGTTGGAAACGCTGATTACTTCGCTGTCAAGGTTGCAGGGCATTCCAATGTACGACTGGATTGATGACTTGCTTTTAAACCTTCGTTTGCGATTTGGGGTGAAAGGCTCTGAGGCAAACTGCATCGGCTTTGAGCAGAACCGCGATATGCAGGGGCTTCGCCATCTTTCTACGCTTATTGACTGTGTCATAAAGCGCCAGCCCGTTATCATCACTTACCATCCATTTGGCAAAGACGAGCTTCAGTGGACTATTCACCCCTATTACCTGAAACAATATAATAATAGGTGGTTCTTGCTCGGTTTTAATCCAGACTTTGAGGACTTATCCATTGTTGCCTTAGACAGGGTAGAGCATGTCGTTTTTGCTGATGTGCCTTTCAAACGGAATCTCGATTTCGACTTCGAAGCTTATTTCCGTGACATTATCGGTGTGTCGATTGAGAAGGACAAAGAAGTAGCACATATTCGGTTGAAGTTCTCTCCAAGTCGTGTGTCGTATGTCATTTCGAAACCTATTCATCATTCGCAGTATGTGGAAAACGAAACCGAGGGTATTGTTACCTTAGATGTCATACCGAATAAGGAACTGATTTCGGAACTCATTTGGTTCGGCGAAGATGTCGAAGTGCTCTCTCCAGACTCACTTAGAGAGGAAATCAAAGAGAAAATCGTGAAAATGTATCAAAAATATTTTGGTGTGAAGAATGGCTGCACAACAGAGCCGTAATTTTGCAGCCGTAAACCAAAAACAAAGAAACTATGCGTACAGCAAACAACACCAACAACTACACAGTAGAGGGCCTTGTCGCCAAGTATCGTAACTTCATAAAGGAGAATTGCCCCAAGGAACTTGTCACATATCCTGTTGATAATAAGATTATCGAGGATAAAGTTCCTAATGAATTTGGTGCCATTGAAACCCTTCTTCTATCATTATATAAGAGTGTTGCTGGTAATAATGTAAACCATTATATAGTGGAAGCGTTGGAAAAATACGTGTCCAATTGCAAAGAGAACTATGCCAATGCGTTTACAGATGACGAGTATGCTTTTCTTGCCAATCATTTCTCAGAATTTCTGGACTATATTATTCCGTCTTTTCCTGAGATTCTTTCAAAACAATCAAGAATTGAACTCATAAAACAATATCTTTATCCAAAAGATGGGGCAACTATATTTTTTGCAAATACAGGATGTGACGTGGCATGTCTATTCCCAAGTTGTAAAGTTGAAGGGTATTTTGACACAGAAGAATATCCCGTTAGGTGGGCAATTGGGCAAATTTTACTTTTTTCGAAAGGAATCCATTCTGACATACAGCCAGTAGTATTCTACGAATCAACTGGCTATAGTGTTAGTTTACCCCAAGAGGGAAGTGTTGATTATATTGTTTATGGTGCGCATGAAGATGTCACTTATGATGATATTCTTTCATTATATAGAATGCTTGCTCCTAATGGTAGAATGCTTGTATTTGCAGATATGAAAGACATGCATGGCAAAGATGAGAAATACCAACATTTACGAAAAGTATTGATTGAAGAAAAAGCGATATCTTCTATTATTGCATTTAAAGATACAGAGCCTTTATTAAAAGGAGCATTCAACCATATCCTTTTGGTTATAGATAAGGAAGAAAACAATTCGGTTGAGATGGTTTCGTTGTCTTCAGACAGAAAAACATACGTAGAATATAGTTGCTTGACTCCAGACTGTCTTTGGCCTAGTTATTATATGACAATAAGGCCAATTGGGGGCATCCCTCTTTCTAAATTGGCAACCTGTCCATCACGGAAAGAAGAATTTGCTAAGTTCAAAGAGCAAATTGGAAGATTCCAATATGAAGAAATTGCTGATGTGGAAAGATTAGTCTTGCCAGACTGGATGCTAAATCTTTCTATTGCAACTGCTGCTGATTTGTCAGTTGATTTTAAAGATGCCAATCTTTCTGACAAAGTACTTCTTGATGTGTCCGATTCATCGTTCGATCATTGGAGAGGTAGGGTTCGTGTAGTTGAACAGCCTTGTGTGTTACTTGCAGCAGAATATGACACCCTTCACAAACTGCATGTCGGATATTACGACAAAGTAGCAGAAAAGAGATATGCCAGGGCTCATGGAATGCCTTGTGTCCTTCCCAAAGAAGGTATAGATGTTAGGTATTTAGCAGCCTTACTACTTATGCCCGAAGTGCGTAATCAGATAATGTCTCTTGTTGACAATAACCATTTGTTTGGTTTTGATTTCGGACTACTTCTTGATTTGATTGTAGTGCCTAATCATAATGAGATGGAACGTGAAAAGTTCTTGACAGAATCTTTTTGTAATGCTCTCTCCTATTCACAAAAGGAACTAAAGGATCAGCATGAACAATATAGAAAAGCTGTTCGTATGCGTAAGCATGCTCTTACCCAGTCTCTGTCTTCTGTCAAGTCTATGTTCAATGCCCTGAATAATTATCGAAATCTTCATAATGGAAACATTTCGGATAATGAACAAATCTCAAGAGTAAAAGGAACAACCGTAAAAGAGGCATTCGAGTTTATTGACAAGAATATTAAGGATATGATGCCTGCATTAGAGCATATCGCAGATGTAGAATATTCCTTTAATAAGCCCGAATGGATTAATCCCGAGCGGTTTGTAGAAGACTATATTACTAAAGTAGGGAATGGTTGGCTGAATTTTAGACCAACTATTACATGGGAGAAAGGACATAATCAAGCCAAAGGTGACTTGAATGACCCATTCACAGGCCAGCTCATAATAAAAAAAGGAGATGCTGTGAATACGCTGTTATTCCCTGCAGATGCTTTGGAACGTGTATTCAACAATATTGTTTCCAATGCCCAAGCACATGGCTTTACTGACAGTTCACGCAAGGATTACGAATTACGTTTCTCATGGCATACAGACGGTATAGCGTTGATTATTGAAATAGAAAACAATGGAACTGCTATTCCCTCTGACAGAGATACTGCATCCTTATTGGAATATGGTGTTTCTTCTGCATTGCACCAAAATGGACATAATGGAATTGGCTGCAACGAAATAGATGACATCATGCGGCGATATGATGGAAAAGTAGAAATCGTTTCATCTCCAGAAAATGAGTTTACGGTAAAATATGTGCTTACATTTAACCGTTCTAATATTGTCAAATCATTTAATCTCTAATTGTTATGCGAGCATACGACTTAATACAGGTGTTGTGGGTTGAAGATGACCCCAAGGTGACAGAATCTTATCCCCAAGAAGCAGAATACTATGGTTTGGAACTTGTTCCATTCCCTTGCTGGGATGACGCAAGAGAAGCTTTGGAAAGAGACTTTGACCGTTGGTCGGCTATCATTCTTGATGCCAAGTGTAAATACCATCGGGATAGTGCCGACAATGCGATTGTCTTTTTGCGTGAAGCGCTGGATGACATTTCTACCATCTGCGAGAATAGACGGAGAATGATACCCTGGTATGTGCTAACTGGCGGTGATGATTCTGAAGTGTCAGACTCTATCAACGACAAACGTTTGAAATGGGATAAGGACTGGACAGATAGCCGAAATAAGAAATACTATTCAAAGAATGTGGATAATGAGGAACTTTATCGTCGCATTAGGTATCATGCACAAAAGTCACCTCGAGTCCAGATCCAAGAAATGTATCGAATTGTTTTTGAAGCCATTGAGGAATGTGGAATTGACGATGAAGGATACAATGCCTTAGAAGATTTGCTTGTTCCGATTCATTTTCCTGATGCAATTGAAGACAAAGATTATAATGACAAGTTTGAAAAAGCAAGGGAAGTCCTCGAATACATCTTCCGTTCAATGTCTGTCAATGGCATTCTTCCAGACTGGGGAAAGCAAACAAACCTGCAATGGTCAAGTTGTATTCTTGGTGGGAAACCTGCCATCAACAAAAAAGGGGAAGTCGCCATACAAAGCAACAAGCGTATTCTGCCTGAAGCATTAGCAAAAATAGTAAAAGCGATGGTAAACGTCATTCCTCCTTTTTGTCATTCCGATGGTGGAAGTAAAGATGTTGTGAGCAAGAAAGATTATATGACATCTGTAGATTCTTCTACTTTCCTCCTGAAAAGTTATGCTCTTCAACTCTGTGATTTCGTGCTTTGGTATCGTAACTATTTGCGTGAGCACCCAGATAAAGAACGGAATGCGTTAGAATGGGAGGTAATAGACAAAAATGCTTTAAAAACAAAGAAATGAAACTTCGGGTAGTGTGAAAGTTGAGCACTACCCGAAGTTTTTTCTTGTTGTGAAGTGTCACTGCACACCAAGCCTGTACCTTTGCACACGAACAAAAGAAATAACGTGGCAATGGCACAAACAGACTTCACAGCAGACAAGCTTAACAAGGAGCAGCAGCAGGCATTTGATCTTGTAGCCAATACTAACGTCAGCCTGTTCATAACGGGTAAGGCTGGCACTGGTAAGACGACCTTCATCAGAAGGATTTTGAAGGAGATTGACAAGAACTTCTTGGTGCTGGCACCGACGGGCATTGCGGCTATCAATGCTGGGGGACAGACGATGCACTCGTTCTTTGGCTTCCCTCTGTCAGTAATTGGGCCACGCACCGTGATGAGATTCTCGGAAGAGAAGCGCGACTTGGCGAAGATGATAGACACAATTATCGTGGACGAGGCTTCGATGGTGAGAAGCGACATGGTGGACGGTATGGACAGATGCCTTCGTCAGGTGATGAAAAGCAATCTGCCGTTTGGCGGAAAACAAGTCGTATTCGTGGGTGACTTGTTTCAACTTCCGCCAGTAGTGGGAAAGAATGAGGCAGACAAGGAGATGCTGCAATATTTCTATGGTGCGGGTGTACCTTATTTCTATAAGGCTCATGTGCTGAAGCGGATGAACCTGCCAAACATTGAGTTCAAGAAGGTGTACCGCCAGAGTGATGCAACGTTTATGGGCATCTTGAACAGGATGCGTACCGGCGAAATGAATGAGGCAGACTTAGCCTTGCTGAACAGCCATGTCTGTAAGGAGAAGGGAAAGGGCGACTATTCCATTACGTTGGCTCCATACGTAAAGATTGCTGAGAACATCAATGAGAAAAGGCTGGCAGAAATAGACAGCGAAGAGTTTTGCTATGAGGGAATGGTGGAAGGCGACATCAAGGACTTCATAGTTCCGATGCGACTCAAACTGAAAGTGGGTGCGCAAGTCATCTTCTGTAGGAATGACGTACAACACAGATATGTGAACGGCACAATAGCAAAGGTTGTGGAGTTAGAAGAAAAAGTCATCAAGGTCAAGTGTGAGAATGGTGTGGAGATAAACGTGGAGCCGGTAACATGGGAGAGCGAGGAACGGGTGTATAAACCTGAGACGCACCATGTAGAGGCCAAAGTGGTGGGGAGCTTTACGCAATACCCATTGAAACTGGCATGGGCCATTTCCATACACAAGGCACAGGGTATGACTTTTGACCGTATGCACCTGGATTTATCTCGTGGAACCTTTGCGGCCGGACAGACTTACGTGGCCATCAGTCGCATGCGCTCGTTGGAAGGACTGACGTTGAACTACCCCATACGTCCGCATCACGTTATTATCAGTCCAGATGTGAAAGTATATGCCAATTCGTTCAATGACACAAAAACCATAAAAGACGAGTTAACAATGGGTAAGGCGTTCTATAAGCATTTAGCTGCCAAAGACTACGATAAGGCGGCACTGGCTTGCCTGAAGCAGGTGAAAGCAAAGACCATAAAGAAGGACTATCGCAATGCAGCCCTATTGGCCAAGAAGATGTTTGACGTGATGCAAGACGATGAAAAGCTGATGGGAAAGACCGTGAACATGCCGTTGCTGAAAGAATGTAGTATGACTTCTTACTTCCTGAATGCGGTGTTCTGTCTGTATGGCAACCGATATGAAGAGGCAGTGGGCTATGCCGACTTAGTGCTTAGTAGAAGAGCTTGCCCAGAAGCCATGTTCATCAAGGGGCGCGCTATGTATGCCCTGGGCAAGTATAAGGAGGCAGAAGAAATAGTTTCCATGATGACATCAGCGACTATAAAATCTGAAGAAGAAAGGGTCATAGACAAAAAACTACTGCTCTTCAAAAAAAAAGTAAACGACAATGTTAAATAGGATGCGCTATGCAATATTGCGAATATATCATGACACAATGTCGGTAGTTTCATAAAGCCCTGCTTAACTGATAGGACGATTAGAAGTATTGAGGATGTTACTAATCCGTTGCTTAATTCTATCAATGAGAAATGCTCTCGCATCAGGGCTGCATTTCAAGCTGAGGTTGATGCCTTGCTAGTAGACCAATATATAATCATAGGTAAGAGTGGCGAAGCCAAGAAGATAATCCAGCCTCGTGACTTAGTGGTTAGGGAATAAAATTTCATTTCCACAAGCCTTGTGGAGCGAAAATGCTTGGTTGCAAAGATAGAACTGACTATCTTTGCAACCAACTTTTAAACTTATAGCGACTATGAAACAGAAAGACAATGTGGCATTTACGTCAGGGCTGGTGGAGAGCCTGAAGGACGGGCAGGTGTTTGTGTTTGGCAGTAATATGCTGGGGGCTCATACGGGTGGCGCATCGTTGATGGCGATGCAGCGCTTTGGGGCTGTATGGGGGCAGGCAGAAGGGCCGCAAGGACGGTGCTACGCCATCCCCGTGGATATCAGGGGCGAGGCGGTGGGAAATGTGTCGGCATATTTGAAGCGGCATATCGATAAGTTCCTGGCATACGCCAAGGAGCATAAGGAACTGTTCTTCCTTGTGCCTCGGATAGGGTGTGGAGCTGCGGGCTTCGACGAGGAGTTTGTTGCTCCGTTTTTCAAAGAGGCTATGGGAATGGAAAATGTGAGTCTCCCAAGGTCTTTTGTCGAGATTTTGAAGGATGACTGCAAGGGCCAGAAGGATGACTCAACGCAGCGGGTGTTCAATCTAATCATCCTCGACGAGAGCGGCTCAATGGCTACAATAGCTAATCAGGCAGTAAGCGGACTGAACGAGACGTTCCAGACCATCAGCACCGCACAGGACGAACATCGGGAACAGCAGCACTTCATTTCGTTTGTCACCTTCAATAGCGCGAGAATAAGGAACGTAATGGACAGAATGGCTGTTGACGGTTCTCGGCAACTGAAATGGACTGACTATAAGCCCGATAACTGCACGCCGTTGTTTGATGCAATGGGACGGTCGCTGACTGAACTGCGCCAACATGTCACCGATGAGGATGTTGTGCTGGTCACTATCATCACTGACGGATATGAAAACGCATCACGAGAATACAGTGGGCGTGACATCAAAGGGCTGGTGGCCGACCTGAAAGCAAAGGGATGGGTATTTGCATATATAGGCACCAACCAGGATGTGGATGCCGTAGCCGACGATATGGGTATCCATAGCCGTATGAGCTACGACTATTCGCCGGAAGGCACAAGCATGATGTTTGAGAAAGAGCAACTTAGCAGAAGCATGTTCTTGGCTCAGCTCTCCTGCAAGGGAAGGCAGTTCATGATGGCTGATGACTTCGACTATTTCAATGCTGAAGAAGGAAGTGAAAAGGAACGTACGGCGCCAGAGAAGAAACCATAGTCGGCAGGACTCCACCCCAGGCCTCCCTCTGAGCGCGGGGCTTCGAGCAGCGTCTCCAAGGGCGACATCACGTCGTTGACAAAGTAGCCCATCATCATGGCCGTGGCCACAATGAACAGCACCGTCCAGCGGGCTATGCGGGCCGGTCGTTGATTCGTTCTTGGAGATGTGACATGGTGTTTCCGTTTAAAAGAAAAATCTGCAGCCATCCTGATGTCAGATGCTTGCAGATTTCCATTCTTTCTGTGTCGACACTTGGACTCGAACCAAGGACCCCCACCATGTCAAGGTGATACTCTAACCAGCTGAGCTATGCCGACTTATCGTTTGTTCACTCTTCAGCGAAACAACTTTTTGCATCCTGTAGGGAGCATGTAGGGGAAAATGACTTGTTAATCAAGAATAATACCCCTCTTTGTTAAGTTGATTCTAACTACCTTTGCCGCTCATTATATGCATAAAGGAGTTAACAAGAGAATTTGTTTAAACAACTATCTCCATAATTGCCGTGCAAAGGTAATAATAATAATATGAATAACCATCAAAGACGAAAAAAAACAACATTTATTAACAAAATAGCAACGGCAATAGCAGAATTTGAAAACTCAAAGAAGGAAAAATGGGAAATGTGAGGTCAAAGTGCGCTTCATGTTCTATATTTTTTCAATGCTGTTTCTATGAGTTCCCTCTGTGCCATAAAAGAATTGTATGCTGTTTTTACCAAGTCCCAATTCCATGTCATCAGTCCGATACCCAGGCATTTCTTCAACGTCGGACAGAAAGCATTACGGTTGGTACGCATATAGTCCTTGATAATCTCTTCATCGCTGACACCATAGGATTTTAGCAAGGCCATACTGACTATGCCCGTCCTGTCCTTGCCGGCAGTACAGTGAAAGAGCGTACATATGCCTTTCCCCGCATTATCTTTCAGTGCCATGATAGCCTTGTCCAATTGGCTTCGGGAGTATTCATCTGTCACGATGTCTGTATAGAGAGCCTTGAAGTCGGGTGTCATTTCCTTCAGCTTCTCAGGATGCTTGCGTAAGTTCCTGATGATAGCCATTGGGTCTGAACCCGTCTCATGGGTAATGCCGACGGCAGCATCGTTCAGTAGGGGAATTTGCAGATACTCAATCCCTTTAGGCAATGGGTCAGGGAATTCTGCCGACTCTATTTGTGTTCTGAGGTCGATGACACACTGGATATCATACTTGTTGCAGAGTCTGGTGCATTCTTCGGGTGTAAGGATGCTGAGCTTGCCGCTACGCAGGAAAAGTCCTTTGGGGACGATACCGCCACCAACCTCACCAAGGTCTCGCAGGTTCAGTTCTCTCTTCATCGTTATGCAAGCCGCATCACAAGGACACTGATGATGACTGCTATTGTGGTAAACATACGGAATTCCCTCTCAGACAGGTCTTTTACGAGACGAATACCCAAGGAGCTTATTTCAGAACGGCTTCCACTTCTGTTATCATGTCTTTGTGGCTTTCGTTTGGCTCGGTCAGTTGTGAGGTCAGCGTAACAATGCCTACTTTGTCCTGTGTTGAGAATGTGCCAGAATAGGTGATGGTGCTGGCATTGAACAACGTGGCTTCAACGAGCACCTTGTAAGTGCCTTCCTTTACGGCTTTTCCATCCTGATCAGTGAAGTCCCAAGTGAAAGTCTGTTTTCCGCTTGCTTGTGGTGTAGCTCCTGTAAAGGCGTCTAACTGTTCTTCGGAGAGGTCATTGGCCTTGGATGCCTTGACCCATGTAGGCACACAGGCTGGGCGTTTGATGTAGCCACGCATAGGTTGCTCATTCCCACGAGCCCTTCCCTTAGTGGTAAACGATGTGACGAAAAGCGTCTTGACCATTTCCCCCTTGTCGTTTTCAATCCATACTGCATATTGGTTAGATCCCGGACCATTTTGCCTTTGATAGTTGAATGATACTTCAAGGGAAATGACTTTTGCAGTTTTGCCTTTCTTGTTTAAAGCTACAACAGGAATTGCCAGAAGCATGGTAACGATGATGGCAGTAATAATCTTCTTCATATCATAATTGTTTTGAGATTTTCGGCACAAAAATACAAAAAAACAGCGTAAATCTGCTATTTTGCAAATGAATTTATGTCATTTCGGCAAAAAAACTACACTTCCACCAGTTCCTTCAGTCAATGATATCACCAACTGCAATTAGCACTCTATAAAAAATGAAAAAAATGCAGTCATTGCTGACTGCATTTTCTGTTTGTTGGGGCCACATACTATATAGTGGCCTATGTCGTTCTGACGAAAATGTCTTTATGTCCAAACAAGCCTTAACGGACTATAACTTTCCTTCCACCGCGAATATATATGCCAGGCCGAAGCTGTTTGCCTTGCTGACATCTGCCCTGCAGATCAAAGACGGGCCCGTTGCCTGTGGTGTCTTTCTGTGGTTCAACAATATTGGAGGGTTTGGAAGCGAAATATTTGTAGAACCAGGGCAGTGAAATCAATATAGCCGCCGCATTCACATTATTATTATAATTAATCCTAAAGGAATACGCCATCTCAGGGTTGAATAAATGATTGTCGAAGTAGAATGCGTAGTGTTTGGCTTCTCCTGGCGCAAGATTCATATAATAGAAATGTGAACTTATCAACTTGCTATTATTGTACACTAATTCTCCATCCTCATTGAATTTGTTTTCATATAAGATGACCTCAATCCAGCTGTTATAGCGCTCTTTCCCTGTATTTGTGATGTCTGCCTCAACCGTCAGGTTCTCATAGAAGCCGATTTCGTGCGTCCATGTCTCGTCATTATACCAAACAATTCTAACAGAGCCGTCGTCGTAAGTGTCGTTTTGGGGGTACATCCCCTTAAATCCTCCTACCGTTGCATTGGTTTGCAGTTCCAAGGCGCAGGGAGCCAACACCTCCAGCGTGGTTTCGTAAAGTACCTCCTTGCCGTCCCAGTCGGATGTGACACGCATGGGGTATGTCCCCGGCTCCTCAGGCGTGGCAAAGCACACAACTATATCACCGTCTTGCCCTGGGCCTACATACGAGCCGGCACCACCCTTCAAGACGTCTCCCTGCCACAGGAAGAGATTGTTCTCATAGGTTTCTCCTGCATTCCGATGATTAATGATGGCCACCGTCTTCTGCCCTGCATAGGGGTTATAGAACTCTACGCCTTTCACTTCTATCTTGCCCAGTTTGCCTGTCATGTCTTCGCCATCGCTGAGGCTCTGCAGAGGCTGGCTACTATTAGCCGGCTGGAATCCGAACACTGCCCATTGATTCACATTGTAGCCGCTGAACTCCACAGGACTTGCCTGAGTCTCACAATCATTGATGACGTGCAGCTTACAATAAAAATTCCCACTAAAATAGCCGTATTCTCCTGTGACAGCGTGGAAGTATCCGCGGCCGTCATAGCCATCAATGATAAAGCTGTGTGACTGTTGCAGTACTGCTCCGCTATTATACGGCACGGGCCGCCCTGCAGCCAATTCGTTATAAACCATCTGTTCCCATGTGGCGCGCGGATACCGTCCGGCATGCAAAACGCGGGCATCGCTGCGATAGCCGAAATATTGGGCTATTCGGGCAACGTCAAACGTAGAAGAGGATCCCCTTGAAGAGTATTGCATTTCCACGGCGCAGCCGGCATACTTCAGCAATTTCTCTACAGCCTCCAATTGTTCTGGTGTGTAGTCAGGTTCTATAGCATCCCAGCAATAATAATCATTCATGAGGTCGTAGTCAAATGTTGTAGGAGGCAATGCGGGCATCTCTATTCCGTCCTGGGTGGTATAGGCCGGTATGGTGACAGTTGTCTGCTCCGGGTACTTATAGTATTTCATTAATTGAGCCAGCGAAAGAGCCACACAGCCCACCAGGGTGGGCCTTCCCGAAGATGGGTCGGTAGGGCAGAAATGATAGAATGGGTCATACTGATTCCAACTAGTAGTTATCATCGGATAGACCGGTTCGCGGTCTTGCTCCTGAATTTCCGTATCGTTGCGTGCAGTGAAGAAAGGAGCGGCAGCCACGGCGGCAACCTCGCCATTGAGCCCTGCAAGCATGTCCTTCAGCGCTTCGTTGCCCTGCTGGCAGTCATACGAGCCCCTCTCGCTGTAAGCCAGCACAGCATCCGTCTTGTCATCAGCTGAGACTACCACAAAGCCTCCGCTCTCCACATTGTTGAAGACATAAAGATGTTCGTAGCCAGCGTCAACTTCCTGTAGGCTCATTTCAGAAGAACAGGTACCTTGGCCCCTGGTCAGGGCGGGCATTGCCGAGTTGAGGAATGAAGCCGCCTTGCTCCGGGCTTTGTCGATTCCGACGGGATTAGCCATTATCGAAACGGCTACGAAAAAGAAACTTGAAACAAATAATTTTCTCATAAAGCAACCGGTTTTTGTTAAAAACAAGGCAAAATTATAAAAAAAACTCGAAAAGTATCACATTTTGGTCGCTTTTTTCTGGCAACGGCGTTTTTTAACATTTCCGATACTCCATGTTCCCTAACTCGCTGAATGTGCAGCACCTAACAGACAGATGTTGCCTTGTTTGATAAAGTTCTAAGATTATAATTAAGAACGCGGTTGAATGTTCTTAAAATGTCGGTTGACAATCGGTTGGCAGTCTTACTCTTTGTGTTTTGTAACTGCTTTATTTTCAATCGATTGTCAACCCGTTTTTGTGCGCCTGACAGGACTCGAACCTGCACATCGTAAGATACCAGATCCTAAGTCTGGCGCGTCTACCAATTCCGCCACAAGCGCTTCCTGCCAGTCTCTGCTAGCATTGCGTTTTTCCACGCTTCTGTTTGAACGCGGGTGCAAAGGTACTACTTTTCTGCGAAACCTCCAAATTATTATCCACTTTTTTCTTTATTCCCTCATAAATAGCCCTCAAATAGAAAGGAAGTCCCAATGGTGTTAGTTCAAAAAAAGATGTACCCTTGCAAACGAAAATAGCATCAAGAGCACACCAGCCATTGCCTAAAAAAGCTCCATGTTCTGGAAGACAAGCGGAGGGGGTGGGGGTGTTACGTCCTCCTCCAGATCAAGGCCGTCGACCAGCTGCTCCAAGGCGCTATTACCTTCTATCAACTCCAGAAGCTTGGCATTGCGTATCTCTTCTGGCAGATTCTGGGCGATGTGTTTTAGCAGCAGGTGATAGGCTTTTTGGTTGAAGTCGTCATCGCAGAGAGGCTGCTGAAGCAGGGATGCGAAATCTTCTGAACACTGCACCTCATCGGCAACGCGGCTGCACCAGGCCGTAAACTGCTGCTGCGCCTCATTGCTGTCGGCCATCTTCTGCAGGTAATAATGGGCACGGCTCAGCGACCTCAGGTGAAGTGGCGAGGGCTTGGTTAGTCTCGGTGCAAACCACTGCCTGCCTATAACGTAGAAATGAGGCGTTTGACATTCCTTCTTGGCAATGGTAAACAGCAGCTCCATAGCCGTTGCAGTACTTATGCCACGGCCTAAGTCTGCCATCAGCGCTAGATAGTCGAGGGGGCGCAGACGTGAGCCATCTATGGGGAATTGCTCATCGCTGCCCAGTCGACGGCAGATGAAGTAGTAGTTTCTGCCTAGCGACAGTTCTTCTATATGGTTCTTCAGATAGTTGTCAGGGAAATGTTTCACTATTACCCAAGAGCAGTTCTCCTCGTGATGCTCTTCCCACAGTTTCCTCACTTTTTCCTCCAGCGAGTCGTCCCAGTAGTCCAGCAGCACTCTGTATGCCCATTGCCTGTCGGTCTTTCCGCCTTCCAGGAAGGCGGTCAGTATTCTCTTCTGATTTTTCCAGTCCTGCGCTGCGAAGCGCCACTTTATCTGTTCCTTTGCTTCCGTCACCTTGCCGCTCTTCTTGTCTGTGTAGTTCCTTATCAGCGTGGCTATTGGTGCGTTACGTTTGTTTCTTCCTTTCATCATGTCCGTTGCGTTTTTAGAAAAGTAATGCTCGATAAAATTGTCCAACCTGCAAAAGTACACAATTAGTTTGAATCCTCCAAAACTTTTCCCCTTTTTAGGAATTCTTTTTGGGGAAATGAATAAAGCAATGATATTGCAGTTGACCTGCAGGGGTGGAATGTTGACTGCCCTGAATGTTTTGGCCGGATGAAATTCCCTATATATATGCGCGCGTGAGTGAAAGGTGCTTGCACCACTTGCACCACATTCGCCTTCCATTGACACTGCACTGCGTGGCGAAGAGGCTCGCTTGAGCTGACAGTTTTCATTTGTCTCATGCTTTTCTGTATGTTTCATCCTGCATATTTATTCACTTCGTGTGTATATTTATGCATAACGGCGTGCCGCTGACCCATAACGGACCGGTTCTCCCACGCGGAGCCGCCCCGTGAAAAAATGGAAGCGACTTTTTTTCGCGGGGCGGCCACTTTTTCTCACGGGGCGGCTCCACAATAATGCATATTTATGCACTTTGTGGTGGGGGTAAAGGGTGGGTGGTTGGGCAGCTAAGGACTCCGTGTGGTGCAAGAGGTGCAAGCACCTTGAAGTCACGCGCGCGTATATATCGTGCGCGTACGCAAAAGTCTCCTCTTCTGAACCAAGGATGGTTCGGCATGAAGGTCATCTCAAAGAACTGCTGCCGCAGGGGGGGAGCCATAGGCGCAGGACAGACAATATATTATTATTGGTGTCCGCTAAAATTTCTGCTCTCGCGTGTGCGTATATGCATGCGTGAGAGATTGTAAAAATCAGGGCTGATTCCTTTGTGGATTCAGCCCTTTTGATTTACTTTGC
>JAEEGG010010135.1_pt1 | contig 20892 bp, 13 predicted proteins | sample 9134161 | NCBI WGS metagenome assembly JAEEGG01 (sample SAMN16246543, study PRJNA631951) | gut metagenome | biome: gut microbiome; feature: rumen; material: CR-attached | host: Bos | place: Iran: Karaj | collected 2018-10 | reverse complement strand
GGCCGTATTTATGCAGATGAAAAGGTCGTGGGCCGGACCGTCTTCCTTCTTTACAAAGTGGCAGTCGTTGGTGGCAACGCACTTTATCCCAAGCTGCGCCGCCATTGAATACAGAATCGGATTCACCTTCTGCTGTTCCTCGAACACTATGTTGCTCTGCCCCGGAACCTTACAGTTATGGTTCTGGATTTCAAAGTAATAATCCTCGCCAAAGAGATTCCTGTACCACAGGGCTACGTCCATTGCCTCCTGCAGGTTTCCCCTAAGGATTGCCTGCGGCACCTCTCCGGCCAGGCAGGCGCTGCAGCAGATCAGCCCCTCGTGATACTTCTGGAGAAGTTCCCGGTCCACCCTGGGACGGTTGTAGAAACCCTCCGTAAATCCCAGGGACGACAGCCTCATCAGATTATGATAGCCGGTAATGTTCTTTGCAAGAAGAATAAGGTGATAGGCACTTCTCTTGTCCGTATAAGCTTTCTTGACAAAACGGCTTTCAGGAGCTACATACACCTCACATCCCACTATGGGCTTGAGAGTTTTGCCGGTCTTCTTCTCGGCTTTCTTTACGGCATCCAGGAAATCCTTTACTCCATACATCACGCCGTGGTCCGTAAGGGCCATCGCCGGCATGTCCAGCTCCATCGCCCTGGCTATATAATCCTCTATCTTTCCCATTCCGTCCAGAATGGAATAGTGGCTGTGAAGGTGCAGGTGAACAAAAGGAGTGCTCATCGATCGTTTTCTGTTTTCAGGTTATTCTTTTACCAACACTTTTCCGGTCATTTCCTCTGGCTGTGGTATTCCCATAAAGTGAAGGATGGTCGGGGCTATATCGCAGAGCCTTCCGTCTTCCACTGTTTTTACATCATTGTCCACGACAACAAACTGGACAGGGTTCAGGGAGTGGGCGGTGTTCGGAGTTCCGTCTTCGTTTACCGCATAATCGGCATTGCCGTGGTCTGCGGTAATGAGTACAGAATAGCCCATCTTGCGCGCCTCTTTCACAACCTTTCCGACCAGATTGTCTATGGTCTCAACAGCCTTGCAGATAGCCGGATACACTCCAGTGTGGCCGACCATATCTCCGTTTGCGAAGTTGAGGATTATCATATCTTCCTTGCCGGTGCGGATTGCCTCAATGAGTTTCTCGGCGACTTCCGGAGCGCTCATTTCCGGCTGAAGGTCGTAGGTTGCAACCTTCGGGGAAGCAACCAGAATCCTGTCCTCGTTTTCGAACGGCTCTTCCCTTCCGCCGTTGAAGAAGAAAGTAACGTGGGCGTATTTTTCTGTCTCGGCGATTCTCAGCTGCCTCTTTCCTGCTGCCGCAACAACCTCTCCCAGAGTCTTATGCACATTTTCCTTGTCAAAAAGTATGTGAAGGCCCTTGAACTGGTCATCGTATGGAGTCAGGCAGCAGTAGTAAAGCGGAATGGTGTGCATTCCCTCTTCCGGCATGTCTTTCTGAGTCAGGACGGATGTCATTTCACGAGCGCGGTCGTTGCGGAAGTTGAAGAAGATGACAGCGTCATTTTCCTTGATGGTGGCAACAGGCTTGCCGTTTTCCACAATGCATATCGGCTTTATAAACTCGTCTGTAACTTCCTGGTCATAAGATGCCTGGATACCTTCCTGCGCGGAAGTGAAAGCCGCTCCCTTGCCTTCGGTCAGAAGGTCGTAGGCTTCCTTGATCCTGTTCCATCTCTTGTCGCGGTCCATCGCGTAGAATCTTCCGCACACGGAAGCCACCTTGCCGCAGCTTTCCTTCATGTGCTCTTCCAGCTCGGCGACAAAACCTTTTCCGCTACGAGGGTCGGTGTCTCTTCCGTCCATGAAGCAGTGGACATAAACCTTCTCCAGGCCGCACTCCTTTGCTGTATCCAGAAAGCCGAAAAGATGCTCCAGCGAACTGTGGACTCCGCCTCTTGAAACCAGACCCAGGAAATGCAGGGCGTGGCCTTCTTTGGCATATTCCATCACAGCTTTGATCTCCTTGTTTTCCAGCATCTTGTGCTCACGGCAAACTTTATTGATCTTCACCAGGTCCTGATATACAACCCTTCCTGCGCCGATATTCAGGTGCCCTACTTCGGAGTTTCCCATCTGGCCGTCCGGAAGGCCCACATCCTCTCCGCAGGCCATTAGCTGCGAGTGTGGGTATTTTTCCCTCAAGGCGTCAATATTCGGCTGTCCCTGGGTATATATAGCGTTAGACTTGTCACATCTTCCCAATCCCCATCCATCGAGGATCATAAGCAAAACTTTCTTTCCCATATTCTATTTCTTTGACTTCTTTGTTTTCTTCTTTTTAGCCGGAACTTCTTCGGAGAATACTCCGTAGTTTTCCATTTTATCTTCCTCCGGAATCACCAGGGAGAAATCTATGTTCTTCTGCTCGAGGGAGGCACGCTCTACCTTGACCTTAACCTTGTCGCCGAGCATAAACTTTCTTCCGGAAGACTTTCCATAAACGCAGAAATTCTTTTCGTCAAACTGGTAATAGTCGTCCGTAAGTTCCCTAAGGGCAACCATTCCCTCGATATGGGTAGGCTCTACCTGGACATATATTCCCCATTCGGTAACGCCGCTTACGGTGCCATCATATACCTGCCCAATGCGGTCTTTCATATACTCGGCCATCTTGTACTTGACGCTGGAACGTTCTGCCTCCGTGGCTATCTGCTCCCTCTGCGAAGAGTGCTGGCAGTATTCCTCGAAGGCCTGCTTGTCCGCGCTCTTTTCGCCGGCAAGATAGCGGGAAAGAAGGCGGTGAACCATCATGTCCGGATATCTTCTGATAGGAGAGGTAAAGTGTGTGTAGTACCTGAATCCCAGACCATAGTGTCCTATGTTGTCTGTAGAGTACTGCGCCCTTGCCATGCAACGGAGAGCAAGCAGTTCTATGGTGTCGCATTCCGGTTTTCCGTGAACCTGCTCAACGAGTTTGTTAAGGCTTTTGGCCAGTTGGCCCGGAGTTTCGGCCTCCAGCTTGTATCCGAAATACTTGACAAAGGTCTTGAGTTCGGCCACCTTCTCCATGTTAGGCTCGTCGTGGATACGGTAAACGAATGTAGGAGCCTGCTTGCGGATGGCTGTGGCCACATAGGTTGCAACTGCCTTGTTGGCAAGAAGCATATATTCCTCGATAAGCCAGTTGGCGGACTTGGTGATTTTCTGCACAACGTCTACCGGTTTTCCGGTTTCATCCACGAGAACCTTCATCTCCGGCCGTTCGAAACTGATTGAGCCTTCCTGGAATCTCTTCTTCCTGAGCACGGAAGCCAGTTTATGGAGTTCCAGCACAGCGGTTATCACTTCCTGGGACGGAATCTTCCCTTCCGGCATCACCGGAGTATAAGATGTCATATCCCCATTGTTGTCTATGATCTGCTGGGCTTCCTCATAAGCAAACCGGAACGCAGAGCAAATAACGCTTCTGCCGAACCATTGGCTGTAAACCTTACCCGCGGCATCCATCTCGAAAATCGCCGAGAAACAAAGCTTGTCCTCATCCGGCCTCAGAGAACAGAGATTGTTTGACAGGGCCTCCGGCAGCATAGGTATGGTCCTGTCTACCAGATAGACGGAGGTAGCTCTGGCATAGGCTTCCTTGTCCAGGACGGACTGCGGCCTGACGTAATACGACACATCCGCAATGTGGATTCCTATTTCAAGATGACCGTTCGGCAGAACCTTGTAGGAAACCGCATCGTCGAAATCCTTGGCGTCCGCCGGATCTATGGTGAATATGCATTCCTTGCGCAAGTCTTTCCTTCCCTCCAGATCCTTGGCTGTGATTTTCTTTGGAATCTTTTCCGCCTCAGCCTCCACCTCGGCCGGGAACTTGTACGGAAGACCGTATTCGGAGAGAATGGCGTGCATTTCCGTATCGTTATCTCCAGGCTTTCCGAGAACGTCCACAATCTCCCCCACCGGAGTCTGGAATCCTCTCGGGAATTCCTTTACCAGAACAGCTACCTTCATACCCTGCCATTCCTTCTGGACAGAGTCGTAAGGAACCTCCACGTCATAAGGCATGCTCTTGTTCTCGATAATCACCCAAGCGTGCTTCCCGGTAATCTGCAAAAGCCCAACCCAAGGTCGTGTAGAACGCTCGACAACACAAATAACCTCACCCTCATTTCCTTTCTCTTCGTTTTTCTTGAGGATGGCAACCCGCACCTTGTCGTTGTTCAGGGCGCCCCTCATCTTCCCTATTGGAATGAATACATCCTCTCTCTGGTCTCTCTTTGCGCCCGGGCGCGCGTCCTCCTTCGGAGCCATACGTACGAAACCGTATCCTCCGGAAGCTATTTCAAGAATTCCTTCTATTTCTTCTATTGCCCGCTTTCCGTGCGGATGCAGGCCCGCTGCCCTTCTCTCTGCATCCCTTCCCATTGTCATTCCGGAGCGGCGGCGGGACTTCTTCATCCCGTAAACCGCTGATTTCTTTCTGGAAGATACAGCATTGCCTTTTCTGTTTCTCTTGCTCATTTCCTTGTGTTGGTTTTTATATGTGCAACCACAAATTTAAGAATTAAAAAAAGAAAAGGGGAAGAATCTTCCCCTTTTCTGAAAATAATTCTCAACTCGTTGATTCTTACTTCTTTGCGAGCTTATCCTGTTTCTTGGCGTTAAGGTCGTACATAACAGGAGTTGCAATGAATACGGATGAGAATGTACCTACGATAACACCGATTGCCAGGGCTACTGCAAATCCACGGATCGTATCTCCGCCGAAGATTGCGATTGCCAGCAATACAACCAGGGTTGTACCTGAGGTGTTGAAGGTTCTTGCAAGAGTGCTGTTAACCGCACCGTTGACATTATCCTTGAGAGTTCTCTTAGGATAGAGTTTCTTGTACTCACGGATACGGTCGAAGATAACCACGGTATCGTTGATAGAGTAACCGATGATTGTCAGCACTGCTGCAATAAATGTCTGGTCAACGTCCAGGGTGAACGGCAGCACTCCGGTAAAGATTGAGTAGAAACCGATCACGATGATGGCGTCGTGAGCAAGGGCGGCAACACCGCCGGCTCCCCAAGACCAGTTGGAGAATCTTGCGGCAATGTAGAGGAAGATAGCCACCAGCGCGATGATAACGGCGTAAGTACCCTTACGTTTCATATCGTTCGCGATGGTAGGACCAACCTTGTCGGAACTTACGATTCCGTTAGGATTGTCCACCGTTGTCGTGAACTGCTCCTGGCTGAGGTGCTTGTCAAAGAACTCGCTTCCGTTGAGGGCGTTGTAGATCTTTGACTCAACCTCCTGGTCTACTTCCTGTGAATTGTCGTTGATCTTGTACTTGGTGGTAACCTTCATCTGGCTTCCTGAACCAAACTGCTTAACCTCGACGCTCTCTCCGAATTCGGCCTCGACGGCTTTTCTAACCTGCTCGGCAGAAACCATCTTGTCGAATCTGAGAACGTAGGTGCGGCCTCCTGTAAAGTCAACTCCGTATGAGAATCCTCTTCCGAAGATGAAGAACAGGCAGATTGCAATCACGGCAGCTGCAAGAACGTAGGTGAACTTCCTCATTCCGATGAAATCGAAATGTGTGTTGGTAAGGAAGTTGCGTGTGAGCTTGCTCTCGAAGGAGATCTTCTTGTTCTTTGCAAGGCGACCCTCGAAGTACAGTCTGGTAATGAAGATGGAGGTTATCAGGGAGGTAATGATACCTATGATCAGGGTTGTTGCGAATCCCTGGATAGGACCTGTTCCGAATACAGCCAGAACGATACCTACGATGATGGTCGTGATATTACCGTCGAGGATTGCGGAGTAAGCGTTGCTGTAACCGTCCTTGATAGCAAGGCGAAGCTGCTTTCCGCTGCGGAGTTCCTCCTTGATTCTCTCATAGATGATGACGTTGGAGTCCACCGCCATACCCAAGGTCAGAATCAAACCGGCGATACCAGGAAGTGTCAGAACCGCTCCGATGGAGATAAGTGCTCCAATCAGGAAGATCACGTTGCAGATCAGTGCGATGCAGGCTGCAACACCGGCTCCTCTGTAGAAGAACAGCATGTACAGCAGTACAAGAATGAACGCGATCAGGAACGAGAACATACCGGCGTTGATGGATTCCTTACCGAGGGAAGGTCCAACTACCTGCTCCTGAAGAATTGTTGCAGGTGCCGGAAGCTTACCGGACTTGAGCACATTGGAAAGGTCTGTGGCCTCTTCGAAAGAGAATTTTCCGGAGATTTCACTTCTACCTCCTTCAATTGGCTCGTTTACGTTCGGATAGGAATAAACCATTCCGTCCAGGACAACGGCTACGCTTCTGCCGACGTTGTCTGCGGTGATTCTTGCCCAGGTTCTTGCACCATCCGGGTTCATTGCCATGCTTACGGTAGGATAACCGCCCTGCTCTCTGTAGGAGATGCTTGCATCGGTGATGCAGCTTCCGTCCAGAGGAGCCTTTCCGTCTCTCTGGGAGTTCTTGATGGCAACGAGTTCAAAGTAAGTCTCTGCATTGTCCGTTGGTTTTACGCTCCACATAGGAACCAGGTCAGCCGGAAGGACGGCCTTTACCTGAGGCATGCTCAGATATTTGTTAACCATTGCGGTATCCTTGTAGTGTACAACACCCAGACAAGCACCTCTCTGATAAGGGCTTGGACGAAGAATGGCAAGAAGCGGATGGCTCTTTGCCAAAGCGGCCTCGTTTGCGAGGGAATCAGCAGAACCGATTTCCTTCTTTACGGCCTCTGCCAGTCCACCCTCAGCCTTTTCTGAAGCTGTGGTGTCAGCCACCTCATTCTGAGCCTCCTCGGCGAGAAGGTCTCTCAGGATGGCGTCAGCCTCGTTGATGGAGCTGCTAACCTCGGAAAGTTCGTAAGTCGGCCAGAACTCAAGGGATGCTGTTCCCTGGAGGAGCTTTCTTACACGCTCCGGCTCCTTAACGCCAGGAAGCTCTACCAGAATTCTTCCGGAACTTCCCAGTCTCTGGATGTTAGGAGCGGTTACTCCGAAACGGTCGATACGGCTGCGGAGCACCTGGAAGGAGTTGGAAATTGCACTCTCGGCTTCCTGACGGATAACGTCAATAACCTGATCGTCTGTGCTTTCTGTCTTGATCTTATCTCTCATCTCATAGGTGGAGAAGATGGAGGACAGTTTCTTTCCGCCGCCAAGCTCTTTCCAAGCCTGTGCAAACAGGGTTATGAAATCCTGGCGTTTCTCAACCTCATCCTTGGTGGCCTTCTCAAGGGCCTTAACAAATTCCTCAGACTGGTTGTTGTTGCTCAGCGCCTTTACCAGATCCTTCAACTGCACCTGCATCATGACGTTCATACCGCCCTTCAGGTCAAGTCCCAGCTTGATCTCCTTCTCCTTGACCTCCTTGTAGGTGTTGTTCAAGAATACTTTCTGGTCTGCTATGGAATCCAGGTAATATCTGTTCTTTACTTTATTTACAGAGTCCAAGTAGTAAGCCTGGTCATCATCGGAGACCATTGCGAATTCCGGCTTGGCTTTCTCTGTCTCAATGGCTTTGGCTGCGTATTCTTCCGCCTTCTTCTCCTGATGTCTTGTAGCCCAGGTGAACGACAGCTGGTACAGACAGGCCAACAATATCAGGATTGCCAATACTCTAAAAAGCCCTTTGTTTTGCATTTTTAAAACTCATTTTTGATAATAGGCTGCAAATGTACAATTTTTTCGTTAAAAAAAAGTATTTCCGTACCTTTGCCAAGATGAAGAAAACCATATCGCTGACCATATTGCTGTTGGGCTGTCTATTTCTCTGCGACAAAACACCCGCCCAAAACCTGAGTGACGGAGCGCAGAAAAATGAGCGGCGGGCTGACTCTCTATACCGCAGATACGAGTTTGCCCGGGCGCGTGACATTTACGCCCAGATGGCCCAAACAGCCGAGGGCCAGGACAAAAACCGCCTGGAACTCAAATCAATAGCCTGCCAGAACGGCCAGGCGATGTTGCAATATGTTTCGTCTCCTACCATCGTGACCCGCAAGATCCAGGACAAAAAAGACTTCTATCTCTATTATCCTAAAATCAGCAGCGTGGGCCATTTTATCCACGCACCCCAGGGACTTCCTTCCACCAGCGACACACTTTACCTGCCGGAGGACAAGAATACTCTTTACTATAGTACAAAGAACAATTACGGAGACTGGGACATATTTATTACGCGTAAGCAGGATGACGGAACCTGGAGCGCTCCTGAAGCCCTTGGAAATACCGTCAACAGCAAGGGCAACGAGATATTCCCGTTCCTTTCTCCGGACGGAAAGCGTCTCTACTTCTCCTCCAACGGCCATTATGGGGCTGGCGGATATGACCTTTATGTAAGCGTATGGGACGAAGCCGACCAGAAATGGGGTCTTGCCCAGAATATGGGCTTCCCTTATTCCTCCCCGGGTGACGATCTGTTCTTCTATGTAACCCCGGACGGAAAATATGCCGCCTTCTCTTCCACCCGTTCCCTGGACGATCCCAATTCAAGGCTTTATAGCCCCTCAAGGATCATCAGCTATGTGGTGGATTACGAGGAAGAGCCCGTCAAGCACATAGCTACGTCTGAAGAGGCATATGAACTTTCCCGTCTCAGAAGCGGAAATGTATTGACCCAAAAACAAAGGGATTCCATCAACAACGCAGAAGTAGCCAAGGCCCTTGAGGGGGTTGAGAGAAAGAGCGGACTTGCCGAAATGGACTCTACCGCCCGCAAGACCACGGAGAGATATACTGCGGCAACCCAGAAATACCGCGCTCTGAAAGCCAGCCAGGAAAAGCTCCAGAGCAGCCAGGCTGCTTACAGAGACCTTTATTCTGACCTGACCGCAAGGATGTCTCAAAACCTCAGCGAAGAAGAAGCCTCCCTCAAGAGAGATTCCCTCCAGGCCATAAGCGACCTGATCGCACAGTCCGAGACGGCAGCCTATGCCGTAAGCCAGCAAATCCGGGAAGTTGAAAATGAAATCCACGCGATAGAATCCATTTTCATGTCCACCGGAGTTGTGGTTCCATCCAGCAATGCCTTCAAAAGCGCCGAGCAGCTGAAAGCCGAGGCGGAAACGGGAGTGGCCCAGGAAGAAGAGGAGAACATCGCGAATATGCTCTCCAACAAGTCCCAGGTTGAAAACAATGAAGATTTCAAGGTTGAAAGAATCCGCCCTAAGGTGGACCTTACCTTCAAAGTCCAGAAAAAAGGAATGCTTGTGGACCTCGAGGATTTCCCGGACGGCCTGATCTACCAGATTCGCTTCCTGTCTTCCTTAAAGAAACTCACGGAAACTTCCTTCAGGGGTCTCTCTCCGGTATTTGAAAGGCAGGCCAACGGCCGCTACACATATGCCGCCGGCGCCTTCCACAGTTATTCAGACGCATACCGCCAACTCTCACGGGTAAAGAAAGCAGGGTTCTCATCGGCGACGATAGTAGCCTTTGAAAACGGAGAGGCTATTCCTCTGGAAGTTGCCAGAAAGAAAGAAGCCCCAACCCCAAAAACAGCCGGCCAGAAGGGTAAGAAGGGTTCATATAATGTAGTGATCCTCAGCGATGAATCCAGTCTCGATCCCGATGTTATGAAACTTGTTCAGTCTTCTGGAAAAGATATTGCCAAAACCCCCGACGGAGGAAGCTTCAGGTTCATCTGCGGACCATTTTCATCCCAAAAGGAAGCGGACGAACTTTCTGTAAAGCTCCGGGCTGTTTCAGACAAAAAGATCTCCGTTGAAGCAGTTAATTAAAAAAATGTTATATTTGCAGTCCATTTGACTGAAACGCTTTCAGCACAAAACCCGGTGAGGTGGGAGAGTGGCTGAATCCAGCAGTTTGCTAAACTGCCGAACCGGTTTAACGGTTCCGCGAGTTCGAATCTCGCCCTCACCGCAAACCTAATTGATTTTCAATCAGTTGGGGTGTTTACGCACAGATTTACGCACGCTTTTTGTGTGCGTATTTTCTTTATGCCGGAATCGAACTCCAGCTTCCCCCTACCCTCTCTCTACCTTATTATATATCTCTCATGCCCTATTCTTATTCTTTTTTTCCTTATCTTTGAACTGATATCTGATGGTATCATAACATAAAGCGAAAGTGTTTTCGTTTGTCCCTTTTACAGAAATGTGGAAGTTTCAACAGACAGAAGGGCTACGAGGATTCCTTACGCTCGTGCATAGTCATGTCGTATCGTTATTCCAAAGACGATGCTCCATAACAGCCGAGTGTGAAGTATCAGTAGTTTATCTCTGTCAAGGTTCTTCCACAACCTCTGTAAGGGTAAATGAAATTGGCTTCACACTTTTTTTTAAATCGGCATTCAGAAGCCATTTGCCAACAATTCCATGTTTTATGAAGAAAGCTTTTTTGGTGTTTTGCGAAGTGTTTTCTTGGATTCTAATGATTTTAGGCGGATTAGCAGCACTCCCTCTTGGTGCTTATAACATTTGGGGAGGAATTGGTGGTGTTCTTGTCTTTATTTGGGGACTATTAATTTATCTTCAAACAAAGAAAGTAAGAAAACAGATGGCTAGCAAAGAAAGTCCTGTTAATATTATCGGTGGCATAGATACATCTGCAGATTCAGAAGAGACCCCTGAAACAGAAGCCAAAGAGATAAAAGAAGTTAACAATAATGGTAACCGGAAACGGCAAAATATTGGAATTTACATTTTTGTTGGTATTATCACTCTTTTCGCAATACTTATTGTTTTGGGGATTATCTTTTCAGGTGAAAGTAAGACAGAAATTAGTAAAAATGAACTCATCATTAGAAATCATATTAATAAACTAAAAACCGCTTTACCCAAAGTCGTAGTGCAGGATCCTGCTGTTATTAAATGGATAGATATATCATATCATTCCAATCTAAAAACAATTGAGAGCATCTTTGAATCCGATAATTCGGACATGCTTGAGTTTTTAATGTCCAAGTCGGAAAAGGATTCGCTTTATCTTTATTTATATCGGTATGAGATTTTCGAGGCTGATGATGAGACTAATAGATACCATAAAGCTATGCTTGAAGAAGGAGTCAATGAACGAATGACGTTCAAACTTAGGTTTAAAGACGGCCTTATTCTTGAATGTGGACATCGTGACTTTTCGGTAGAGTTAAATAAAAGAGCTTTAGAGCTATCAACAAAAGAGCCAGATAAGGCAAAGAGAATCGTTATTAATCATAATTTGTCCTCATATAATGAATCATTGCCTTTTAATGTAGGTGGAGGCAGTTTTTTAATATCCATTTACGAAGGATTAAATCCTCAGACTGGAGAGCCAACCTTTGTGTTAAAGCATCATATGGGGTCAGAAATAGATTTTGATTATATAAAGGAGAATGGCCGTGACCTTTTTCTGAATGAAGTTATAAAACTTACAGATTTGCTCGTTTTTTCAAGGGCTTACAAGATGGGGATCGGCTATTTGTTTTATAAACATGATCAAAAGGATTCTGTATTTGTTGGTTATTCCTATGAAGATTTGCTTCCATATTCAGAGGACGCATATCAATCCGTTCATCGGATTTATTAGTTAGCAAGCTCTATCATTAAATAGACAAGGCGAGGGAAATCTTATTATGCCCTCTCTTTCTAGGGGCTATTATTTAGATGGCTAGTGGAAAGACTGTGGATAGTACTTTTTATAAAATTGTTTAAAAGGTTCAATGGCATCCGCAAAAGACCAACAAGTTTTAGCATACCTATTTAATAGAATCGCTTTTAAAGTTATTGGCACGTTGTCTTCAGTGCTAAAATACTCCAACCCGTAGGCCTTGTATTCCTGTACGTCTCTTTGATGGCCGTGAGGATTATTTACATAGCATCGCTCATAAAACCAAAGCATTGATTTATTTTGATTGTCAGGGGTACTGCTATCAAAAGGGCAGGTTTCCTCACCTTTATAATATCTGCAACGTTTAATAGAACCTTTCATAAGTAATTTCAATTATAATGGATATTTCCTTTTTATTCTAGGGCGTGGAAACTGAACAACAACTTTGGGCTCACATGAGCACTTTGTAGCAACAGTATCGAAAGAGAGATTGTTCTTAGTAAGGGTTACACTCATTAGCATATTAGCCGCCAACCCTCTTTTCTCCAACTCCAAAAAGTCGTTCTTTTCTAGCCTATTAAATAGTATCAGCCCTAGAGCAGAGCGATATTCGACATAATACACATTGCTTTGCTGTCCACATCTTCTACAAATAGCTTTATCCTCTACTAGATGTCGGTCTAACATATTTGACATGAACTCCTTACATTTCTTATTCAAACATAAAGTTACAATATCCGGTTTGTGAAGCTTTTCCACAAGCCTAGGCAAATCTTCTAGGTTAACGTTATACTGAACTAAAACAATTCCGTTTTCCCTATAAAACTCCAATGTGCTTTCCTCTGGAGAATGAGTATACACAACTTCTAATACAACTCGGACCATTCCCGAATCATCCAACAAGGCAATATCTGGACGACAGACCTTCATATCATGCTCTACTGATATTGTTTTAGCACAACACAAAATATTCCCCGAATATGGCGTATTGCAGGCGCTACACCTCCAATCAACAACAAATGCTTTTTTATCTTTTAAGAAACCGTTTAATAATGTTGCGGTCTCTTTCTTAAAGACTGCGTGTAAAACCGATTCTGGATCACAATTGTGTCCCCCTCCTCCCTTATGTGCAAAATGAGGACAACGAGAACCCGATCCAGTTTTGCCACTATTCTTAAAAGTCAGCTCCTCGCCACATTCTGGACAGATATACTTATTTCCCCTAACAGCATCTTTAGCCAAGACAAGATTTCCTGACTTATCATATGCGATTTTTATTAATACATCTTTCATATTCTGCTTATTGTCATTTACTAACTTATCTCAGGATAGTTGGCCTCATACCATGACAATCCTGTTATTCTACTATTTTCTGCAAAAATATAACGTTATAATGACAACTCTTGTCAAAGCATTATATTTTTAAGAAAATAAATTGACGCAAGTTGTCAAAATCCAGAGATACCTTTGTTTTACCAATGGTCCATGGACAGTTTAAATAAATAAGATAAGTATATGATGGAAAAAAAGCAAAGAGCATGCAGGAGACAGATCTGGCAAAAAAGACAAGAGGATCTATTGAAAGACTTCAAAAAGATAATTGAAGTAATTGTCAAGAGGCACGAAGAGTTTATGTTAGAAGGAGTGCCCCAGGCTCTGGAACAGATGAGCTTAGAAGAATTCCAAAAGCTGACAGAGAGGATTAAAATAAAGAAAAAGGACATGCGAGATCTTGTTCTAGATAGATCTCCTAGAGAATGTTCTGATACTTGGGTATTACTTGAAATATCAAAAGATCTTACCCGTCAGATGACCCTTAAGGATTACAGAAGAATAGCAATAGAGGTGGCTATACTTAGAAAAAAGTATCATAGCTATGTAAGCGTTATAGAAACAATGAGAGATGATATACTGGCCTCCTATAAGGAAAAGGGTGAGGTTTCTCCGGCGACACTACCATTACTTCTGTCTACCGGATTATTAGATGGCACTACAGATTGGCACAACAATTCAGATTATATTTATGCACTTAACTTTAACAGAACCTCTTAAAAACAGGCTTCCTATAGTAATAGCCCTTCTGGTGTATGTGGCTTTTGTCGTGATAGATCTAGGATTGGGAGCCTTTGAGCCTAGGCATCTATACCTTTTTCCTCTGGCTTTGATTTGCTTCTTCCTGCCGATAATTGTACTAATTATTCTCCTAATAGCCCTAATCATTCTCCTTTGGATGAACGAAAATCTGGTGTGGACAATGATAGGTGCTTCTATCATATTAGCCGGAGTACTAGCAGCAATGAGAGTGTTATGAGATATACTCTGTTTTCGTACGATTCTGGAATTGTACGCGATTTTTGTACGAATCTGGAAATATCAAACAGGGCGGACAATCAATACCCATATATTTTTTGTACGAATCCAGAATCGTACAGGAATTATTTACGATCCTGGAGTTTTTTACGATTCTGGGGTTTTTTGTCCGTGATTGGAGACCAATATGATGATATGATTAAGCTGGTGACATTATTTTTAATAAATTTGTAGAATTAGATAAGCCCATGTCCGAAACTAAGTGTAATAAGGAATCTCTGACTTACATCAGCCTTTTCAGTTGTGCTGGTGTTGGATGTTATGGCTTTAAAGTTGAAGGTTTTTCTTGCATAGCCTCTGTGGAGATAAGTCAGCGCAGATTGGATGTTCAGAAATATAATCAAAAGTGCAAATATGACAGTGGTTATATATGCGGTGATATGACCTCCGACGCGACAAAACAACGCGTGTTTGCGGAGATTGAAAGGTGGAAGAAACATGATAAATTGAAGAAAGTGGGTGTCCTGATAGCAACTCCTCCTTGTCAAGGAATCAGTGTCCAGAATCATAAGAAAAAGAATGAGATCAACCGAAACAGCCTTGTTGTAGAGTCTGTAGAGATGGTTAACAGTATTCGCCCAAAAGTGTTTGTATTTGAAAATGTGATGGCGTTTGAAAAAACACTATGCATAACAAAAGATGAACAAATCAAGCATATTGGCGAATTTATTCGCGAGGCTCTTGGGGAGCATTACGTGATCTCTAGCCGTATTTTGAATTTTATGAACTACGGGGCTAATTCTTCTCGGACCCGTACTCTTGTTATTGGTGTTGATAAGGCCTATAAAGAAACCATTACACCTTACGATCTGTTTCCTGCTTATACAAAAGAAAAGACTCTTCGACAAGTACTCGAGGGTTTCCCTGCTCTTGATTGGGGAGAGATTTCGGCAAATGATTTCTACCATGCTTTCCGCACCTATAATGTTGGAATGCGTGACTGGATTCATGATTTGAGAGAAGGGGAATCTGCTTTTGATAATGAAGATCCGTTGAAACGACCTCATAAATTAGTAAATGGTGAAGTCGTTGAAAACATCCGAAAGAACCGGGATAAATACACTCGTCAAAAATGGAATAGGTTTATTCAATGCATTCATACAAGAAATGATCAGTTGGCAGCGCAGAACACTATCCACCCGGAACAAGATCGGGTTTTTAGTATTCGAGAGCTAATGACTATGATGAATATCCCTCGTTCTTTCCGGTGGGTGGATATGTCTTTAGAGCAGTTGAACGCTCTTTCTGATTCAGAAAAGCGAAAAGTGTACAAGAAACACGAAACAAATATACGTCAGTGTATTGGAGAGGCGGTTCCCACAGTGATTCTGCAACAAATTGCTTCCCGTTATAAGGAATTGTTTGGGCGTAAACAAATAAGTACGGCTGAGATTAATCGGATTATTGAGAACAAAAAACTCGCTGAACGCCAAAATCTTTTCGTTTTTTTGGAAAACAACCCACTGGGAATGGACCTCCCCACGTTAATGCGCATTACTGAATTATGTAATGCAGAACGGGAGAATAATGCAGCATTCTATACCAATAAATATTTAGTAAATGATACGATTGGAAAACTGCCAGACTATTCTCAATCAATAGTTCGAATTCTTGAGCCATCGGTCGGTGCCGGCAGTTTTCTTCCCTTCCTAATTTGGAAGTATGCCTATGTTCCACGTGTCATAATTGATGTCGTAGATATTGATGCCAATAGTATTACCAATTTGAAACTATTGTTAAAATACATCAATATTCCTAAGAATATCACCATTAACGTCTTTTGCGAAGATTTTTTATATTTCACTTCTTCTTACAGATACGACTTGGCCATCGGGAATCCTCCGTTTTCGAAGATTAAGCAATCGTCAAAAGGTAAATCTTCGTGGTATTATCAGAATGAGAATAAGTGCACAAATGACTTATCAGAAATGTTCCTCGAGAAATGTATGTCAATTGCTGATTGCGTGGCTTTGATCCTGAATAAAAACATACTTTCCGCAGAGGAGTTTTTCCCGACTCAAGAGTTTTTAAGAAGAGTCAAATTGGAGAGCATTATCGATTTTGGTCGACATGGTTTTACAGGAGTTTCTATCGAAACTATTTGTATGTTAATATACCCTAATCAAAAACCTGGTGATACGACCGTGTACAATATGAAGTACAACAGGATCTATCATCAGAAGCAGAATTACATTACCGATAAAAAATATCCATATTTCATCATTTATCGAGATGCTGAATTTGACAGGGTGGCCAATCTTTTGGAATTTAACGTTTTCACGGTTTTTCGGGATCGCCAGATTACAAAGAACAACACTAGCAAGAATAAAGGGAAGGGTCGTATGTGGGTTATTAAGGGTCGTAATATAGATGATGATGCCAAAAGTATAAGCCATATTCCAGACTACGATACTTATATTGATCGTAGCTTAGCAATGGAGTTTAACGCTTATACTTATGTTGGCGATGATAGTGTGTACTTAACTCCTAATATGACTTATAATACTCGTGTAATCAAGAATATTCCAGATGTTATCGCAGATGGCTCAATTGCTGTTCTTATTCCTAAAAAGAAGGGGATGGTTCTAACTGATGCTCAAATGGAATATTTTACATCCGAAGAGTATCGTAAGTTTTATATTACAGCTCGAAATCTTTCCACACAATCAATTAATGTTGATAAGTGTAGTGTCTACTTTTATGGTATTTTGAAAAATGACAGCAAACCTACTGGAGAAGTTTCTTAACTCTCATGATTACGACATTCGAAAGACTCGTAACGGAAGGTGGATTGACCAGAAGTGTACGATGGATGAGCTATGTTTTGTAGCTGATTGTGTTGTCGTATATCTACAGGATGGAGGCAAACAGCCCTTTCAGTCGCCCGATATATGGCATACTTCGTATGCCATTGAGAATGTGCAGAAGCTGTTTAGTAAACCAGATCCTACAGATAATAGCACTATAGACGAATACAATAAGTTCTTCCGTCAACCGTTAAAAATGCTAGCTGCAGCAGGCGTTCTGCGTGAAGACGGCAAAAAGAACAACACTATTCAATTTAGCGTGGAAAACGAGGCTGTTCTCGACTATCTGTCTTTGCGAGAACGCAACTGTTTTGACTTTCTTTGCTTATACATTACCAAAACCCTGAAAGACAGCGGCCTGTGGGATTGTTTTGTGTCATTCTTTGATGAACAGACAAAAGAACGCTACAATATAGTAAAGGAAACCTTCCGTAAATTTTGTTGGGATTATACGCCCATCAATAATCACGCAGAGCCAGCTCGTATATTCACCAAAGTACTTAATCCATTGGCGGTTCTTTTCAGGAAAAAAGGTACAGAAAGTGGGCATATTTCTAAGAAAATTATCACCTTAGAGGATATTAAATACAACCGAACCAACTTTAGAGATAAGGATAAAAATAAGAATGTTTCCCGGCAGCAGGCTCTGCGTACAGAAAGTGTTCTTGATGACCTCTACGATTATAAGGTCGAAAAAGCAAAACGTCGTCTTCGTAAGTTTAACGACGAGTTTAATATGGGGCGATCAGAAATAACAGATGCTTTTGCAATAGGTCAGAAAGCCACTCACATGCACCATATATTTCCTAAGAATGAGTTTCCTGCTATAGCAGATTATGTTGAAAACTTAATTGCTTTAACTGCTGGTCAACATTTACAAAAGGCTCATCCTGCCGGGAATACACAGTTGATAGATCAGGGCTATCAGTATGCTTGCCTCATTAATAAAACCGAGAGCATTCGCATGAACCTTGTTGAAGGTATTGGTGAACCGCTTTATGATTTTGGTGATTTCATGGAAGTTCTTGATACTGGACTAAACACCGATTATTTTGAAGAGATTCCAATTAATGATTTCGCACAAGTCGTTTCTGGGATAGAATATAACTTCCCTAATAGCTGAGTAAGCTACAATTGCGGTATTGAGCACATCATACATCAACGACTTACAGGGCTTTCTTGATAGCCATCTTTCCACCTGCGAAGTTGTAGTATTTGTTCTCGTTTATTTTTCTAGTTTTCATATGATTTGATTTATAAAAAACTCCCCGACCTATTTACTGCCGGGGAGTCCAGGTTAATGTTTATCAGTATAGTCATGTACTTTTGACAGTACGAAAAGCCCCAATGAGGTTAAAGCCACACAATGGAGCACAGAGAGCAAGGTTTCCATAGGCATCAGTTTAAGAACCAGGTATAAGCTTGGTGGCGATATTTGGCAGGCCTATTATCTGTACTTCCATTCCGGCGAACGCTTTTGGTATGGAAGCAACCGTTACGCGGGAATGCCTATCCGCGCTGTCACGTATTAGTCCGTTTTTTGTATCTTTGTTTTTGTCACTAATAAATACCTTGAATTATGAAAAGAATAATTGTTGCTGCTCTGGCCATTGTTCTGGCTGCAGCCTGCACGGAAAACAAAAAGGCGGAACAGACCTATCCGATAGGAGACCGCGCATTCTATGAAGTTGCCGGAAATGTGGAGTGCGTAGATCTGGAAGGTGTCTATCAGGAATTCATCTACCTCGGACAGAAGCCTGAGTTTAACAAGGAAGGACTGTTTTTTGTCAACGGTATCAAGTACAAGGAGGAGAAGGAGGGAGATCTCCGGGTTCTCAAGCTGGACACGGATGATGAAGACGGGGGAGGAGAAGAATATGTTGAATGCAAGTATGACACTAAGGGAAGACTTGTTTCTGTGGGATTCTGGGAGTCCAGTTTCAGCGACATTAAATATGACGATCAGGATAGGGTCGTAAGTTTTTCCGCCTATGGAATGATGGGCATAGAATCCGAATACCATTATACATTTACCTACGGAAAAGACAGGAATCCTATAAAGGTGGATGTAAGGGAGGTTCATCCGGACTATGAGAACGAGGGCAAGACGGTTACCCAGAACTACTCCATTTCCTATGAATACACCGCCGTTGACGAGATGGGCAACTGGACAGAAAGGAAGACAAGCAACGGCACTGTTGAAAAGAGAACCATCAAGTACTTCCCGGCCGAGTAGGCATTATTTTTGTATCTTTGCTCTCCGCAACCATTGGCGGACAAAGTTGTCCGCATAACTAAAAACTGGTTGCTCAGAGTATTATGAGAAGATTTTTACTTTTGTCCGCCCTTATTTCCATCCTGTCCGCTTGCGGAGGAGGAAGGGCGGACAAAGATATTTCAGCCTATATAGAAGCCTGGAAAACCAGCGATCAGAGCCAGACGCAGGTCTGCCGCCCTATCTATACCACAGACCTTCAGGCCAGGATGGAGGCGGATACGACGCAGGACCGGCAGCAATCCTATCTGGATTTTCTGGAAACCCTCAACGGACTTAGGGACTATGCCAAGAAAAATCCATCCTCAAGGGTGGAAATCCGCAATACCCTCTATGAGGTTTACGGCAAGATGCTGTATGGATCGGACAAGAAAGAATATCTGGAGGGACTGGGAATAGAAGCCCTGCAGAAAGCCGTCCAGCTCAACGACGAAACCCTTTTGGCGGAGCTTTACAAAATGATGGCCGACCTTACAAAGGAAGAGCCGCTCAGAAGTGCCATTTATGACTCAGAGGCCATTTCCCTGCTGGAGAAAAAAGACAAGGTTTCAGACTTCTATGAAACCGACAAATTCGAGGAACTTTCCAAGGTGTTCTTCAAGGCAGACGATTATAAAGACGCCATAAAATTCGGCAACATGTACCTTGCTGCCGCAAATCCCAAGAAAGATTCTACACTTTGGGTTCCCTATCTTTCCACAATGGATCTTGTTGGCACATCCTATATGGAAATAAACCAATGGGACAGCTGCAGCACCGTGTTCGAAAACATACTGGGACAGGAAGCTCCGGAGGGAGCGCAGACAAACAGGATCAAGGACATCGCTCTGGGAAAGCTGGGCATCGTCCAGACAAGGTGGCAGCAGTATTCAGTCGCAGAGGAAAACCTTGAATATCTTTTGGACATTTCCACCAAGAGCAAGGATACTGCAAATATAATATATGCCCTTACCGGACTTGGTGACCTCCAGATCAATACGGGAGACGTAAGAGGCGCCATTTCGGACCTGAAGCAGGCTCGCCGGTATGCGGTTACAAAAAGGTTCGCATCCCTTCAGAAAAAGGTATATGACAAGCTCTCTCAGGCGTTTGAAGCCAATGGGCAGGAAGACAGCGCAAGGGCTCTCAGCCATAAAATCCAAAAACTGGAAGAAAGGATCCAGGAAAGCCGTCAGCAGGCCGATCATCTCAGGACCAAGACCGAACTGGAACTCCAGCAACTCCAGAATACCATAGAAACAGTCCGTCACGAAAAAGTCAGCAAACGCAGCTGGCTCTGGCTGGTTATTCTTATCATAGCACTTGTATCCGTGATCGTATTCCTGATTCTGGGCAGAAAAAAATGGAGAACAAAAATCCACAGGCGCATACGTCAGCAGCACGAGCAGAAAACAGCCCAGAAAGCCGTATCGGAAATAGATGAAATAACCACAAGGCTCAAACCGACGGCTCCGGAAGAAATCCGGGATGCCATAGGTTCTCTGGTTTCAGAAAAAGATTGGGCGGCTTTCCGGGATAAATTCTCCACAGCCTACCCGAATTTCTTCACCAATCTTGACAAGGCGCTCGGAAAACGTGCCACAACCGCGTTTGAAAAGGTAGCCGCTCTGATTTATCTTGGATTGGACAACAAACAGATCGGCAATGCCATCTGCATAAGCAAAGACAGTGTCGCGCGTACCAAGAGACGTATCCGCGAGACCCTCGGATGCGAAACCCAGGAAGAGCTCAAAGAGCTGATTTCAAGAATGTAAAAGAAAAAAAAGACCAACTGCGGGAACCCGCAATTGGTCAAAAAAACATAGTATGAAAACGATCTTGTGGTCGGGGTACTCCGACTCGAACGGAGGACCCCCTGCTCCCAAAGCAGGTGCGCTAAGCCAACTGCGCCACACCCCGATTCCCTATTG
>JAEEGG010010134.1_pt1 | contig 20893 bp, 17 predicted proteins | sample 9134161 | NCBI WGS metagenome assembly JAEEGG01 (sample SAMN16246543, study PRJNA631951) | gut metagenome | biome: gut microbiome; feature: rumen; material: CR-attached | host: Bos | place: Iran: Karaj | collected 2018-10 | reverse complement strand
TGTTTCAGGGACGAGGGTCACGCCGTGGGGCTTGGAGTGGTGGTTTTCATCCAAATAGGAGAAGGTGGCGAAGCCGTCGGCGGCGATTTTTTCTGGCTCGCGGCTGCGGTACATCTTTGTGTAGACGGTCAGGGTGCTGCGACCGGCAGCGATTACCTTGCTCTCGTAGGTGACGATGTCGCCCGCGAAAATCGGGAACTTGAAGTCGATGCCGTGGAGCACCAAAAGGACGGTATCCTTCGTGTCAACATACTGCGCCACAGCGAAATAGGAACTCTCTAAAAAATACTCGGAGCAACGACCTGCAAAGAAAGTCTGGTGATGGTTGAGGTCGGCGAGTTTGATTAGTCTTTGGGAATAAGTGGATTTCATTTTTAATTAGGAATTAGGAATGATGAATGATGAATGTCGCAACGCAATCTGGGCTTCGCCCCATTCTGCATTCTGCATTCAGCATTCAACATTCATTGTTTTTATTGGTATTTTAAGTCCGTCGTAAGCGAGCATCATGCCTTCAGGGAGTTCGCGGTTGACTTCGGCAGCGAGACCCATGCTGTGGCTGCAATGCGTGAACCAAGTCTTTTTCGCGCCTACTCTTCGGGCAATTTCGATGGCTTCGTCCAAAGTGAGATGGGAATAGTGTTTCTTCTTTTGCAAAGCCTCAATAATCAGGTATTCAACGCCTTGCAGTTTTGCAATCGCCTCCTCGGAAATCTCGCTCAGGTCGGTGACGTAGGCGAAATTGCCGATGCGGAAAGCATAGCAGGTCAAGGTGAAATGCTTCAGTTTGATGGGGATGATATGCAAGTCGCCGAGGTCGAAAGGCGTTTCGTCAAGGCGGTGGATGTCGTAGGTCGGGGCTCCTGGATAGGGATGCGTTTCAAAAGCATAGGAATATTCGCGCTTGATTTCGGGCAAGGCCGTATCCGCCACATACAGCGTCATAGGCTTCTGTTGCTTGAAAATGTATGGGCGCAAATCATCAAGGCCGCCGATGTGGTCCTTGTGCTCGTGCGAGATAATCACCGCATCGAGTTTGGTGATATTTTCGCGCAGCATCTGTTGGCGGAAATCAGGGCCTGCATCCACGGCTACCGTCACCTCATCGGTCTGAATCAAAATGGAAGTGCGGAGCCTTTTATCACGCGGGTCTTTGGATTGGCACACGGGGCAAGTGCAGCCGATGACAGGCACACCTTGCGAAGTTCCGCTTCCTAAAATAGTGACAATCATATTTTTAGTTTTCTTCAGCATCAAAAATGCCGATGCAAAATAATACTGCAAAAGTAGCGTTTTTTGAGTAAAAACCGTGTTATCTCATAGAATTTCCCTACATTTGCGGCATGAATTTTCTCTCAAAAATAAGAAATAGGGCATTAAGACGCGCATTGGACCAATTCGCCGAAGAAAAGGACTTTGCAAAACTACCTAACACTCAACGGATTAACTCTATTCTCATCATTCTCGATGAAGGTGACAAAAGCATTGTCAAAAATATCGAAAGCAGTGCCAAAGGTCTGTTTGGGGCAGGTCGCTGCGGGTTCATCATCCTTTGTAACCAAATGTCGGACACCATCCTGCAAAGCGACCTCTACACCGAAATCACGCCCAAGGACTTCGGTTTTATGAGCGTGCTGAAACCTGAAAAGCACGAGTACATTAAAAAGTGGCCTTTTAGCAATATGATTATCAACATGGCCGGCAAGGATACCGACATCAGCGACTACATTTGCACTTTGCCTAAGGCTGATTTCAGAATCAGTTTCATGCACAGCGAATACCAGAAAATCTACGACCTGCTCATCGAAAATCCACGTGCCACCGACCCTGTTTCCAACATCCATGTCCTGCACAACTACTTGAAAGCCTTGTCAGGAACACAACCCTAAAATCTTAATTGAAAATGAAACACAATCCATTCAAAGGCACAGGTATTGCCTTAATCACCCCATTCAAAGCCGACCTTTCCGTTGATGTTGATGCTCTGACGAGAATCGTGAACCATGTCATCGAGAATGGTGCGGATTTTTTTGTCGTCTTGGGTACCACTTCCGAGGCTCCTACCCTTATGGCAAATGAAAAAGAACTGGTTATCAACACGATATCAAAGGTTAACAATGGTCGCTTGCCCATCATGCTCGGCATGGGTGGCAACAATACTCAGGCCGTTATCGAGGCCATCAAGGCACAAAACTTTGACGGCATTCATGGCATTCTGAGCGTTGTACCTTATTATAATAAGCCCAACCAGCGCGGCATGAAGGCCCATTTTGAAGCCATCGCCGATGCCAGTCCTGTGCCTGTTGTGGTTTACAACGTACCAGGGCGTGTGGGCGTGAATTTGCAAGCCGCCACCTGCGTGGAATTGGCCCAACATCCCAACATCATCGCCGTGAAAGAGGCTTCGGGTAACTTGCAACAAATCATGGAGATACTGCGCGACAAGCCCGCCGACTTTGACGTGCTTTCGGGTGACGACGGTATCACTCAACCTTTAATGGCTCTTGGCGCACAAGGCGTGATTTCAGTGGCGGCCAATGCTTACACGAATCCATTCAGCCGCATGATGAAGGCCATGAGGGACGGCAGAACTGATGAAGCTCTGCATTTGCATTACGCCATGCTGCGCATGAACCAACTCATCTTTGCCGACGGCAATCCAGCGGGCATCAAGTGTTTGATGAACCAGATGGGCTTGTGCCAGAACGTGTTGCGGTTGCCTTTGGTTTCGGTGAACGAAAAGGTGAAAGAGGAGATTATTATGGAATGGGAACAATTGAAAAAAAATATAATTGAGACGCGATGAATCGCGTCTCTACGAGGTTGAATAATAATTTAAACACCATACAATGAAAACATTACGCTATTTTATCCTGATACTCGCTATCATCGTTTGCGGCAGCGTTTTTGCCCAAAAGAGCCAGCAAGAACTGAAACAACTCATGCAAGAGCGCAACGAGTATTATTTCACTTTCAACCTGAACGGCAATGACGACCTGAACGCCATCGCCCACACCATTTCAGTCGACCGTGTTGACGGCAATGTGGTCACGGCTTACGCCAACAACCAGGAATTTGCCAAATTCCAACAACTTGGCTATGAGGTGACGCTTCAGACACCTCCCTCGATGATAGAGGAAGTCGCCATGTGGGACGGCAACAACCGCGCCGAATACGATTGGGACAGCTACCCGACTTATTCGGCCTACGAGGACATGATGTTTGAATTCCAAACCAACCATCCCGACAAGTGCGAAATCATCACCCTTGGCACCTTGCCTTCCGGCCGCAAAATCATGATTGCCCACCTCCACAATGGCGCACGCGACGGTAAGCCCAAGTTCCTCTACACCAGTACCATCCACGGCGACGAGACCACCGGCTGGATCCTCATGCTCCGCCTCATCGATTATTTGCTTGAGAACCCGAATGAGCCTGAGGTGCAGACCGTGATGAACAACATCGACCTTTACATCGGACCCAACACCAACCCTGACGGCACTTATCACGGCGGCAACAATACGGTATACGGTGCCACCCGCGAAAACGCCAATGGCGTGGACATGAACCGCAACTATGCTGACCCCCACGGCAACCCTCACCCTGACGGAAACCCATACGCAACTGAAACCGAATGGTTTATGCAATTTGCCGAAGAGAACGCCTTTGTCATGGGTGCCAACTATCACGGTGGTGCCGAAGTGATGAACTATCCTTGGGACAACACCTACACGCTCCATGCCGACGATGCCTGGTATCAACTCATCAGCCACGAATACGCCGACCTCACGCATGAGGTGAACTCGAACTACATGACCGACTACAACAACGGCATCACCAACGGTGCCCAATGGTACATGATTGGCGGCGGTCGCCAAGACTACATGAACGGTTATGCCCAATGCCGCGAGCTGACCATAGAATGCTCCAACTCGAAAATGCCCAATGGCAACCAGTTGCCCAATTTCTGGAACTACAACAAGAATTCCATCTTTGCTTTTATGTACCAGTGCATTTATGGCATCCACGGCACCGTAACCGATGCTGCCAACGGACAAGCTCTCAATGCCACCATCACCATTGCCAACCATGATGACCAATACTCCATCGTAGAGAGCCATCTGCCTGCCGGTGACTACCACCGTCCCATCAAAGGCGGCACTTACGATGTGACATACGCTTGCAGCGGCTACTATCCGCAGACTTTCACCATCACGATATCTGACGGCGAAACGGTCATCCAAGACGTTCAACTTGAAGCAGGCGAAGGCATCATCCCTGATTTCAACGCCAACACCACTGATGTTGCCCTTGGCAGCAGCGTCAACTTCACTGACAACACCTGGGGTGCCAACCTCGTCAGTTGGGAATGGACTTTCGAAGGCGGCGAACCGGCCACTTCCAATGCGCAGAATCCGACTGGCATTTCCTATAATACCATCGGCCACTACGATGTCACCCTTACCGTGACCAACAGCGACGGCCAAGCCGAGACCATCGTCAAGCATAACTATATCAATGTGAGCGAGATGTACAACATGCAAAACGGTACGGTCACCACTTGCAACGCCTTGTTCTACGACAACGGCGGCCCGAACGGCAACTACAGCGACAGGAAAAACTACACGATGACCTTCCTGCCTGAGTCGTCGGATGGCATCATCGAGGCTGTTTTTGAAGAATTCTCCTTAGAAGACGGCTATGATTTTCTTTACATCTATGATGGCACTTCCACCTCTGCCCCCTCGCTTGGAGAGTTCTCAGGAACCGACAGTCCCGGCACGGTGACCGCCACCAATTCAGACGGAGCTTTGACCTTCCGCTTCTCCTCCGACTATGGTGTGAATGCCCCTGGATGGAAAGCCCTGATACATTGCCTTGGGACAAGCAATGCGCTTGAGATTGAGGTCTTTGCCGATCCAAGTACCATCATTGAAGGACACACTACACTGCTCAGCATGTATGCCTTTGGCGGCTCTGGCAACTACACTTACCGTTGGGAACCCGCCGACATGGTGGACCATCCAGATGACCCATTCACGAATACCGTCTCGTTGTCAAGCAACCAACTCTACACTGCGACCATAACCGACACCGATGGCAATACCATAAGTGCCACCATCGAGGTAAATGTCATCCCCGATTGCAATGCTTCTGAAAACCAGATGAATAATATCCATATTTACCCCAATCCCAGCCATGGCAGTTTCACCGTCAAAGTGACTGAACCTGTCCATTTCGAACTTTATAATAGCGTAGGCCAACGCATCATTGCAGGCCAAAAGGACGGAGGTCCCATCCTGATCCAAACCCAACAGGGAAAAGGCATCTATTTCCTCCATATCATTGGCGAAAGTGGAAGCAAGGTTGAAAAAATCATCATTGAATAAGGCTCAAAATGAGGTATTTGCAGCGTTTCCTGGTCATCCTTGCCATGACAGTTTGCGGTAGCCTATTGGCCCAAAACAGCCAAAAGGATTTGGAGCAACTCATGCGAAGCCGTGGAGAGTATTTCTTCACCCTCACGGTCGACCAACCCAATGAAATTCAGACTATCAGTGATATTTGCTCCGTGGCCAACACAGACGGAAAGACCGTGATCTGCTACGCCAACCAGAACCAGTACGAGATTTTGCTTTCGAAAGGTTATCAGCCCAAGCTGCAAACTCCACCTTCGATGCTCGAAACGCCCATCATGTGGGATGGCAGCTACCGCGAGGCATACGACTGGGATGCCTATCCGACCTACGAAGCCTACGAAAGCATGATGCAGCAATTTGCCGCCGAACATCCCGAACGCTGTACCTATTTTGAGCTCGGCACCTTGGACAGTGGCCGAAAACTCATGTTTTGCCGCATCAACGATGGACATCCCGAAGGCAAGCCGCGTTTCCTCTACACCTCAACTATGCACGGCGACGAGACCACAGGCTATATGCTGATGCTCCATCTCATTGACGAGCTTTGCACCAGCGATGACGAACGTATCTTGAACTTGGTCAACAACTTGGACATTTTCATCTGTCCCAACACCAACCCTGACGGTACTTACTACAGCAGCAACAGCACCGTTTATGGTGCGCGTCGCAACAATGCCAATGATGTGGAACTCAACCGCCATTATCCCGACTTCGTTGCTGGTCCACATCCTGATGGTGACTGGTGTTATCAGGATGAAACCCAATGGCTTATGAATCTTGCGCAAGACTACAAGTTCACCATGGCCGCCAATTTTCACACCGGTTCCGAAGTGGTGAACTACCCTTGGGACAACCTCACCCAGCCTTCTGCCGACGACGCTTGGTGGGAGATGGTCAGCCGCGAATACGCCGACCTTGTTCATGAAGCCTGCTATGCCACTGACTCGACCTACATGACCTACTTCAACGATGGCATCGTACGCGGTTGCAACTGGTACATGATTAGCGGAGGCCGCCAAGACTATATGAACTACTACCAGCAATGCCGTGAGGTCACCATCGAGCTTTCCCGCGTCTACACACCGAATGCCACACAGATGCCCATGTATTGGAACTTCAACCACAACAGTTTGTTAAGCTATATGGAGCAGTGTCTCAACGGTATACACGGCACCATCACCGACGCCGAAACCGGAGCACCCATTGAGGCCACAGTGAGCATTGTGGGACATGACCATCACGGCTCGGAAGTCAGTTCACATTTGCCCGCGGGCGACTACCACCGTCCCATCAAAGGCGGCACCTACAATGTAACCTATTCCGCTTACGGTTATGAACCACAGACATTTACCATTACCATTAGCGACAACCAAGCCGTGACGCAAAATGTACAACTCTCACCCATCGCCGACACACCTCTGTTGGCCGATTTTGACACCGAGAGGGAATTGGTCACGGTAGGGTTACCTGTCAGGTTTAACGACCTCAGCAAAGGCTTGCGCATTGTGAATTGGGAATGGCAGTTTGAAGGCGGCACCCCTGCCACCTCCACTGAGCGCAATCCCATCGTGGTTTACGAAACACCAGGATTGTTCGATGTCAAACTCACCGTCACCGATGCTAATGGACAAACCCATACCATCACCAAAAACGAGTTGATGGATGTGTATCACGCCATCCCCATCCACAACGGCGACATGACACTTACTGATTGTCGAGGGCTATTTCTCCCCTCCGGTGGCGACTGCGGACATTACAAAGGCAATGAAAACTACAAGCTGACCTTGCGTCCGGAAAACAGCGACCAAAAAATCAGCATCAATTTCCTCAAGTTCAAAACCCAACCTAATGCCGATGTACTTTCTGTCTATGACGGTGCCAGCATAAACTGCCCACTCATCGGCAGTTTTTCAGGCTCGGAACTCCCTGACAGCATTATCGCAACCAATCCCTTAGGTGCCTTGACTTTCACCTTCAGTTCCGACATGTACATCAACTTTTTCGGCTGGGTAGCCACGGTGACCTGTATCGGTGGAGAGGCAATAGATGAAAAGGATTCAGCAACCGCAAAAATCTATCCTAACCCTTGCAAAAACAGCTTTACCATTGAATCCAACAGCAGGGCGGATTATGCGCTTTACGATGCACTCGGTCAGTGCGTGCTTTCAGGCAAAACCGAGGGCAAAACGCAAATCGAAGCCAGCGGCCTGACGCAAGGAATCTACTTACTGCATCTTTGGAACGAAAGCGGTAGTCACGTCGAAAAACTCGTCATTGAAAAATAATAACGAAAACCTCTCGTTAATAACCCAAAAATGAGTAATTTTGCAGCCCGATGAAAAATAGGCTTTTGATATTGGCAATTTTGGGTCTTGTAGCCTTCACTTCGTGCGATGATTTCAACCGCATGGTGAAAAGCACCGACAATGAGATGAAGTACGAAGTGGCCGTAGACTACTATGAACGAGGCGATTACAATCACGCTTTGCAGTTGTTCGACCTGCTTCAGGCCTCGTTCCGCAACACCCCGAGAGGCGAGTCCATCACTTACAAGACCGCGCAATGTTACTATTATCAGAACGACTACGAAATTGCCAGTTACTACTATAACCGCTTCGTGCAAACCTACCCCTTCTCCAAAAATGCCGAGAAAGCGGCTTACATGAGTGCCTATTGCAGTTACATGCTTTCGCCTGAGCCGGGATTAGACCAGACCAGTACGTACACTGCCATCAAGCAATTGAAGGATTTCGCCGAAAAATATCCCAAAAGCGACAGCCTGAGCCGCGTCAATGCCCTGCTGACCGACCTCAACGACAAGCTGGAGGAGAAAGACTACAATGTCTGCCGACTCTATTACCGCATGGAAAACTACAGCGCGGCCATCACCTCGTTTGAGAACATGCTGAAGAAATACCCCAACACCTTGCACCGCGAGGAGATTCTGTTCGACATGGCGAAGACCTATTACGACTATGCCGAAAACAGCATCACCGAGAAGCAGCGCGAGCGTTACGAATCCTGCGTCGAGCAGTGCAACACGCTTTCCTATCTCTATCCCGACAGCAAATATCTGCCAGACGCTCAAGGCATTGCCAACAAAGCAAGAAAGAAATTAGAAAACATAAAATAACCATGGATTTCAAGAAGATTAAGACCGAAACGACGGTGGTCACCCGTCAGAAAGACCAGTTCTACAAAGGCACAGGCAACATTTATGAGACCGTCGCCATCCTTTCCATCAGGGCTAACCAGATTGCCTCGGAAATGAAGGCCGAACTCAACGAGAAGATTGAATCTTTTGCCTCGGCCACCAACGACAGCCTCGAAGAAGTGTTTGAAAACAAGGAGCAGATCGAAATCGCCAAGTTCTACGAACGCCTTCCCAAGCCCACTTTGATTGCCATCCACGAATTTCTGAACGATCAGATTTATTTCCGCAATCCTGCCAAAGAGAACCAAGAGGCCTTTTAATCCGTGACAAAGAAGGGAGACGCCATGAAAAAGACCTTGACGACACTGTTGATCCTCTTCGGATGCCTTCTGAGCGCAAGCAGTTTGCAATCGCAGGAGCTGCAATGCGATGTCCGCGTCATTTCGAACAAGGTGGAAGGCAGCGACAAAACCATCTTCCAAAACCTGCAAAACTCCCTTTACGAGTTCATCAACAACACCAAATTCACGGAAATCAACTTCAAGCAGGCCGAGAAAATCGAATGCTCGATGCTTGTGGATGTGAAGAGCAGAGATAATAATTACTTCTCGGCTGAAATCAACTTGGCACTGCGTCGCCCTGTCTACAAGTCGAACTACAGCACGCCCTTGTTCAACTACATCGACCGAAAGTTCTATTTCGAATACACCGACGGCCAGGCCCTCGATTTCAACCCCAATACTTTCATCAACGACATCACCAGTACCATAGGCTTCTACGTTTATGTTTTCTTGGGCTTGGACTTCGACTCCTTCTCACCCAATGGCGGCGACCCGTTTTTTGCCATTGCTGAAAACATAGCCAAAACAGCACCTCAGCCTTCGGACCCAAAAGCTGACAATGGTTGGAGCACCACAGGCAGGCAAAACCGTTACGCCCTCATCAACGAAATCAACAATGCCACCTATCAGCCCTTGCGCCAGTTCATTTACGACTATCACCGCCAGGGACTCGACGTGATGTCAGAAAAGCAGGAACAAGGCCGCGAAGCCATCCTCGGTGCTATTATGCAGCTGAGAAATGTCTACGAGCGCAACTCCATGAGCTATTTCCTGCAACTTCTCGTTGAAAGCAAACGCGACGAAATCATCCAAGTCTTCTCGCAAGGCGACATGAAAGTCAGGACCGAGGCCGCCAACGTCATGAAAGCCATCGACCCCTCGCAATCGTCGAGATACGATGAAATGTTGCAAAACAAAGGCTATTAACAAGTCTTTCCTTTATGCTCAAACAACTGCACATCAGTAATTATGCCTTGATTGACGAACTGAGTGTCAGTTTTGAGTCAGGTTTCAATGTCATTACAGGCGAAACAGGCGCGGGCAAGTCCATCTTGCTTGGTGCCTTGGGTTTTGCCTTGGGCGACCGTGCCGACACCAACGTGCTTTACGACAAGGACAAGAAATGTGTGGTGGAAGCCCAGTTTGCGCTCAATGACGAGAACCTGAGACCCTTATTTGAGACAAACGACCTTGATTTTGAGACCGAGTGCATTTTCCGCCGCGAACTCAACCCGCAGAAGAAAAGCCGTGCCTTCATCAACGATACGCCTGTGGCTTTGCAGACGATGAAAGAAATCGGAAGCCAATTGGTTGACATCCACTCACAACACGACTCCCTCCTGCTCACAGATGCCGATTTTCAGTTGAAACTCTTGGACGAAATCGCTCAAAACAGCAACCATCTTGCTGATTACCAAACGGAATACGGCCACTACAACACCCTCAAGCGGAAGTTGAACGAGCTGAAAGAGATGGCGACCAAAAACACCGCCGAAAACGACTACCTGAAATTCCAGTTGGACGAACTCGACAAGGCCGATTTGAAAGAAGACGAATATGCTGACATCGAGCAGACCCTCAGCGTGATGGAGAATGCCGAGGAAATCAAGACCTTGCTCGTTACCGCCAATGGTCTGCTGGATGACTCGGAGAATGCCATTTTGGGGCAAGTCAATGCGTTGTCTTCTGCCCTTTCGCGTCTGAAACACCTCTTGCCTGACACGGAAAACCTGCAAGACCGCATCGAGAACCTGAAAGTGGAGCTGAAAGACATCGCCTACGACCTACGCCGCAAGGAAGACGAGACCCAATTCGACGAAGGGCAGCTGCAAAGCCTTCAAGAACGCTACGACCTGCTCAGCCGCCTGATGATGAAGCACCGCGTCGGCAGTTTTGAAGAGCTCATCGCCTTGCGCGACAGCCTGAAGGAAAAAGTGAATGCCTTCGAGAACATCGACGAGGCCATTGCCCAAGCCGAAAAGGAGCTGAAAGCCAGCGAGAAACAACTATCCAGCCTTGCCAAAGCCCTACACGACAAACGTTGCCAAGCCGCAGTGGCTTTTGGCGAGAAAGTCATGGTATTGGTACGGCAGTTGGCCATGCCGTTTGCACAGTTCCAAGTCAGCGTGGAGCGTCAGGAAAGCTTTGGTAGCAAAGGCAGTGATGAAATCCGTTTCCTCTTCTCCGCCAACAAAGGCATTGACCCCGACGACATCCGTCGTGTGGCCTCGGGCGGCGAGTTATCAAGATTGATGCTCTCCATCAAGAGCGCCGTTTCGAGCTACAACTACATCCCCACCCTCATCTTCGACGAAATCGACACAGGCGTTTCGGGCGAAGTGGCGGCCAAAATCGGAGGCATCATGCGGCAGATGGGCAATGCGTTGCAACTCATCTCCATCACCCACCTGCCCCAAGTGGCCAGCCAAGCCGAGCACCATTACTTCATCTACAAGGACAACGAAGGCGAACGCACGCAATCGCACATTCGCCTGTTGGATTCCAAGGAGCGCATCCAGGAAATCGCTAAGATGCTCAGCAATGACCAAGTCACGCCTGAAGCGATAAAGGCTGCTGAAGTACTTTTAAAATAATAATTCCGTTTCATACAATATTTTTCCTGTTTTGCTGTTAAAATAGCGAATATCGATATTGTATCATCAAAACACCCATCCAATGAAAAAGATTATTTTGATTGCCATCGCTGTCATGATGGTATTAGTAAGCTGCAAAAAAGAGCCCAAAGCTAACGACAACCCAAGAGCTGACATCCAATTGACCAATACCGAGAGACAGTTGGTCAGCGACAACAACGACTTCGCCTTCAACCTTTTCCGCACTGCACAAAACGAGGGGAGCCAAATCATTTCGCCACTGAGCATCACCTACTCGTTGGGAATGCTCAACAACGGAGCTGTCGGCCAAACCCAACAGGAAATCAATACCGTACTTGGTTTTGGCGACACTGGAGCGGATGCCATCAATGACTTCTGCAAAAAGATGCTTACCGAGGCACCTTCCCTCGATAAAATGACCAAGGTGATGATTGCCAACACCATCTTTGTCAACAGTGGCCAAGGCTACGAGCTGAAACCTCCTTTCGTGGAAAAAGCCAACACCTATTACGATGCCAAGCCCGAATCGCGCGACTTCAAAGACGGCCGTACACTCGATGTCATCAACCAATGGGCCAGCGACCACACCGAACAAATGATCAAGAAAGCCCTTGAGGAAAACGAATTCGATCCCGAGGCGGTGAGTTATCTGCTCAATGCCATCTATTTCAAAGGTGAATGGAGCATGAAATTCAAAAAGAACGAGACCAAGGATGAGCCCTTCAACAATGGCGACAAGGTGCCGATGATGCATCAGGAATGTGAACTCTCCTATGCTGACAACGACACCTACCAATCACTCAACCTGCCCTACGGCAACGGTGCCTATTGCATGGCCGTCATGCTGCCACACGAAGGCAAGACCACAGATGACATCCTTAGCCAATTGTACGGACAAAGCTGGAATGATAACCTCCATCAGATGTACACCCACATCGTCGACGTAAAACTTCCCCGTTTCGAGACCAACACCAACTTGAATTTGGTGGAAATCATGTCAAGACTTGGTATGCCGACTGCTTTTGCCCCCAACCAAGCCCAATTCGACGAGTTTTGCAACGTTCCCACTTATATCGAACTCATGAAACAAGTGGCCAAAATAAAATTGGATGAAAAAGGCACTGAGGCTGCTGCAGTTACGGTAACAGGCATGACCACCACTTCTGTTGGAGAAGAGCCAGAGCTGCCCTACGCCGTGTTTCACGCCGATCGTAGCTTTCTCTATGTAATCAGCGAGCAATCAACAGGGGCCATTTTCTTCATCGGAAAATACACAGGAAAATAATCCAAACAACGACAAAACAGAAAACCGCTGCCCAACTTGACAGCGGTTTTTTATTATGTAAACCAAAAGGTTATTCCTCTTTCCCAACAGCATTCTTCATAATGCCGATCTTGGAACTACATCCCCACCCTCATCTTCGACGAAATCGACACGGGCGTTTCGGGCGAAGTGGCGGCCAAAATCGGAGGCATCATGCGGCAGATGGGCAATGCGTTGCAACTCATCTCCATCACCCACCTGCCCCAAGTGGCCAGCCAAGCCGAGCACCATTACTTCATCTACAAGGACAACGAAGGCGAACGCACGCAATCGCACATTCGCGTGTTGAATGCCGATGAACGTATCACCGAAATCGCCAAGATGCTCAGTAATGACCGCATAACGCCAGAGGCATTACGAGCGGCGGAAGTGCTGTTGCAAAGGTGAATAGCACTTCGATAAACACCCAAAAACCAGTCTTTTGGAACTTCGTTTGGAAGGTTGTTTCAGGCAATATGGAAGCGAAAAGTAAATCAAGAGTTAAGTGATGACAGCCAATAGAAATTCAGCCAAAATCGATAAAAAATGTTGATTTTGGCTAAATTATCCGAATAGCGAATCAAGTGTAACTATATCATTTACATGGATTTTATGCTTTGATTCAGTCACTCCGAACGATGTTACAAGAGCAACATAAATCGAATGGCTCGGCTTGTGGATTTTGGAATTTCTTACAGCAGATATTTGCCTTGTAATCTCCTCAACATCTTCGTTAGATAGGGTGTATTTGCCTTCCGAGAACTTCATTTCGCAGATATAGTCGGCTCGTTCAGCGGTTGCAGGGATGATGAGGTCTACTTGTACACCTTCATCGGCTGGTGTGGTACCTCTCCAACTGAAAGGAGTAGCATATTCCTTGATTCTGAGTGCATTGGCAAGTTGGGGCATGTGTTCAATGACCAATAATTCGAAGGTGTTGCCTGCCCAAGTATAGAAAGGCTTGCTCCGCTGTACAGAACGCCAAGAAGTGAAGTCGGAATTTTCGACAAAGCGTAGGTAAAACAGGGTGAAAAAATCGATAAGCTGATAAACCGTCTGCTTCCTCGAACCTCCATAAAGGGTATAACTCCTGATGATGCCTGAATCCATCAGATTTTCAAGAATGTCAGTGAAGGTTCCGCCTCCCTTTTTGTCAACCGCTTTGAGAAGTTCTGTCCGCGTCATTCCATAGAATCTCTTGCCAAGCTGACGGATGACATCAATATAGATTTCAGAGCTTGAATAAAGCCCTGTGTAAACATCCTTGAACTCTTGGCGGGCTTTGTCCTTGTCGAAATAGGTGGCGTTGATGTTGTCGGCCATTGTCCTGTCGGGTCGGATGCTATCCATATAATAAGGCACTCCCCCGATGACCATGTAAGTGAGGGCAATTTCATACCTTGACAAATGGAAGCCTCGTTTGATCCAGTATCTTTCGCATTCTTCGAGGGTGAAAGGTTTGAGGAATATGGACTCGGTTATTCTTCCATACAGGCCACCATAATCGCGCATGACATTGTCAACCATCCAGCTGGTGGCCGAGCCACATACGATGAGGAAGATGTCCTTGCGCTTTCTTGCCCATGAATTCCAAAAGTGTCCAAGCTCTTCCAATAGTTCTGACGACTGGGGGCCCGCCAACCAAGGTAATTCGTCGATAAATATGACTTTGCGTGGGGCACGCTTCCGCTGCAGCAACTTTTTCAGAAGCCCCAAAGCCTCCATCCAACTGGTGGGAGCCGGATTCCCTTCTTTTGGAAGTCCATATTCCTGAAGGCTGTTGTAAAAGTGCGCCAGTTGTTTCTGTCTGTACGACTCCACCTTCTCAGGATTGTCCTTGTCAATCTTTTGGTAAATGCCGACGGCCATGAAAGAAATCTTTTCCCCAAAGGCTTCCTCTATGAGAAACGATTTGCCGACACGACGCCGACCGTATATGGCCAAGAACTCAGAACGCTCTGATTCGTAAAGCCTTGAGATGGTGTCGAGTTCTTCTTCTCTTCCGATAACTGTGGATGGGTTCATTTTGATGCTAATTTATTGCTGCAAAGATAAATAAATCTTTTTATATAGCTTAGAAATTCAGCCAAAATCACGAATTTTTTCGCATTTTGGCTGAATTTCTATCCTTGAAGAGGTTTTCATCTTGCGGGGAGAGATTTTTAATTGAGTTTGATGGATTTTGACTAAAAATGATGCAATGGACACAATGAGACGCATTCAATGCGTCTCTACAAACGAAACGTATGATAATCATTACGCCCAATTGCTGGCCTCGGAATTGCTGTTCAAGAACGATTACGCCCAAACCAACCGCACGGAATTGTTGCAGGCCGTGGAGTATTTCGATTCGTTGTTGGTAATGACGGATGGAGTGGACACTTTGATTTTACAAATGATGACACTGATCAAAAATATGCAACAAAGACTTTGCATGACATTGCCCTTTGCGAAGGCGATACACTGAAAGCCAACCAATATGTCCAATTCATCATAGAAGATGTGGACGCAGCAGTTGAAAACCAGGCGCAAGTCGCGAAACTAAACGACCTGTTCCAGAACTACCTGCAGGAGAAACAAGAGGCGGTTTCGCTCCGTGAACGGAGAAAGGCGGTGAGGACGGCACTCGCTGTGGTGTTGCCTATGGTGGTGGTGCTGGCGGCTGTGGTGGTCATTCTGATGCGGCGCAGAAGCAAAAAACGCATGGCAGCGCAAGAAGTCGAGGCGTCGCAGCGCTTAACCGAGGCATCGCAGCGCTTAACCGAGGCATCGCAGCGGCACGATGAAGAGCAACGCGAACTGCAAACCAAGGTGGAACAGGCCGCACAACACACAAGGGAGATATTGCAGCAGCGCGTCGCGGACATCTATCAATCCAATAACAAGAACAGGTTGCAGCGCATCCTCGAAGCCGTTGACGACACTTATCCGCAGATTGTGGCAAGACTGAAGTCGGAGCACCCCGAATTGAACGAAACGGAGCGGCATATCCTCCTTTTGAGTTTCCTCCACTTCCGCATCAAGGAGGAGGCCGATTTGCTCGGATTGAGCGAAAACACGGTGGGAAAATACCGCTCCAACCTCGGAAAAACCCTCGGAAAAGACCCGATTTCCGACTGGGTTTGACAAGAAAAACTTGTAATAGGTTTTTTGTAATCTGTTGTATTTCTATTTGTTGTAAAAAATTTTTGCGACAAAAACTTGTAATGGCCCTCTGAACCTGAAAAAACAGCGATTTTTTGTTATAGTTTTGCAGAAAAGTTGTGCAAAACAAATCCATCATTAAAATCTAACGAATATGAAACACGTAAAAATTTTCGCCCTGCTGGCGCTCCTGATGATAGCTGGAAGTAATTTGCAAGCCCAGCTTCGCATTGATTGGCAACAATGTTATGGAGGATTAGGAATTGATGAACCAGCCAAATTTCTACCTAAAGATGATGGCTACATCATTTTGGGAGTCTCTGATTTAGGGAGCGGCATGATTGCTTGCGGTGACCAAGGCTCAACAGGGGCTTGGGTCATAGAAATTGACGAGAATCATGAAATCGTCAATCAAGACTGTTTCCAAGGCTATCATGGCATCTTGAAAGCAAAGGACATGGACGGATACTATTTTTATGGGAAGAAGGTTTTCCCTTCAACTGGAAATTCAGGAATTTTGGCTGTTAGAACGGATGATAATCTCAATATCATTTGGGAACGCACTTTGGGCTGCGAGGAACACTATTTCCCATACAGCGTTCATGGAGTTGTCACCGATGACGGCGGCATTGTTTGTACCACGGGCAAAGGTTTTTGGGCATGTGGAGATGCCAGTCAATTTTTTGGCAGTACAGATTTTTGGGTCGTAAAATTAGACAAAAATGGTGAATTGGAATGGGAAACGACTTTAGGAACAAGTGGAGATGAAATGGATGACAGAGTTGCTATTGCTGAAGATGGCGGTTTATATGTTTTTGGAGATGCGGCTAACCAATCGGGGAATGGTAATATAGAGAGTTGTGCCCGACCTGGAGGATATGCTGATGGAATACTCGTCAAGATGAATGCCAATGGCGAGGTGGAATGGAATCGTTGCAATGGAGGGGACAAGCATGATTCATTTTCCAATGTGATAGAGCTACCTGACGGTTATTTGTTTGGAGGGCATTCTTCGTCATCGGGCGGTGATCTTCAAGGCGCAGGGTATCATCCCGGGCATTGGTATGGTCAATCTTGGATGCCTTTGACTTCCGACATTTGGCTGCTGCGTACGGATTTGGATGGCAATGTATTATGGAGCAAGTGCTATGGCGGCACGAAAGACGAACAGATTGTCAAAGTCTTCCTGAATGAGGATGGAGGCTTTACCGTTTTTGGAACCACCATGTCATTGGATGGCGACTCCCAAAGTGCAAATAACCTTAAGCCCGCTTGGAATCTCGAAATTGGAAACAAGTTGTGGGTTTTCCGCACTGACAGCAACGGCAACCTGCTTTGGGAAAGAGCCATAGGCACTCAAACAGAGTCTCATGAGTATCTTGCAGATGTTATTAAGCATAATGATAGAGAATACATGCTTCTTGCAGAGTGTGGAAGTTCGGGAGGCGAAATGCCTTGTGGCGACTATAACTGCACAAACGATACGGCCTATTTGATGAACTCTTATAGTAACTATTGGGTGCTTCATATTACTGACACAGTGGATTACACCACCTTGCAGGTGCCGGAACGGCCACTACCAGAGGAAAGAGCGATATTTGTTTATCCCAATCCAGCGAATGGCAAAGTTACGATAGAGGGTGTTGAGGCTGAGGAGGTTTGGGTTTATAATGCTTGGGGGCAAGTGGTGAAGAAGGTGCAGAACTCTAATGATGTGAGTTTGGAGGGATTGGCGGAAGGGGTTTATTTGGTGAGGATTAAGGATAAGGAAGGGAGAATCTTTTTGGAGAAGGTGATGGTGAGGTAGTGTTTTTTTTCGTGCTATCGTTATACGTGCTAACGTGCTATCGGGATTATGAAGGAAGGAGATAACAAGGAAGTATTAACCAATTAAATAAATGAACTATGAAAAGAAAAGAATTATTTGCAATGGCAGTTGCAATCGTTCTCTTATGCCTAAACTCATGTGTGTATGAGCCGTATTTCATCGATGACTATTACATCTTGAACAATACATCAAATCCGATAAAATATGTTTTTGACGGGATGCAGACGGATTCCGTTATCCAACCCAATGAAAAAGTTTTCATCTATGAACAACGAATGGACAGAGAGCCTTCACCTTTCGATAACGATGAAGTTAATCTTTACTTTTCGGCTTGTGCTTTTGCTACAATTCGGTTTAATGACAGTGTGTTTGTCACCTATCATGTTGAGGACTCCTTTGCCAAAAGCACTTTGTTGAAGTCGTGTTGGGAAATCACGAAGCAACATAAGACTATGGGCAGTTCCACACACGAAGTGCTTTACAGCATCGATGAGCAAGACTATCAGAATGCCCTCATTCAACTTGACTATTGAATTGTTTAAAACAAATTGAATGACATTATTATTGAAGCCTTTTCGTTATTCGTGCTATCGTGCTATCGGGATTACGATGGGAGGAGATAAAAGACAAAAGGAAGTATTAACTATTAAATAATTGAACTATGAAAAGATTGGTATTATTTGCAATGGCATTGGCGGCGGTTTGCGTTATGCCGTCGTGCAACAAGGAACGCACAGGGATCACTTTTGGCGATTACACGGGTATGATTGTCACATCATACGACACCGTAAGTATGCTGCACACTTCAGATTTCTCCGACCAATGGTCATATCTTGTGGATTTGAATGGAGATGGAAAAAATAACATTCGGCTTTATACCAGCGTGTCTGCTAATGGGTTGTCTGTGTCTGCAATCGATTGCCTTAATGATGACGAAATAAAAATTATATGCAAGGAGGTCGAGAAAAAACTTTACCTTCACAGCGACACAACATATTGGCAAACAGGGGATACAACACATGTTACCATTACACAGATTTATACTTTCCATAAGATTGATGAAGCTGACGTTGTGGAACATAATGAGACTGTATCTATTCCGCAAGCGTACGATGACGGTGATTTGTTCATACTAAACAAGAACTCTTTTCCAGAATTTGTTACACTGTATAAGCGTGCTACAGAAAGTAATTATACAGCTTATTCGGCAGACCCCTATAAACAAACTCATTATCACACAGTTTATAAGAATGACTATGACCGCTTCCCATTAGATGAGGAAAAATACATTGGATTCAGATTTACGGATGCCGACAGATTCCGTTACGGTTGGATGAAAATCAAGCTGTATAATAACGAGGGAAACTACTTTGTGAAGCTTTTGGAGACTGCGATACAGGAATGAATTGGAATGGTTTGCAATTAACTTCGATGGATGCTGAGCAATTGTTTTTTCGTTATGCGTGCTAACGACGGACTCCCCCTAGCCCCCTCTTAGAGGGGGAACTTCCGGACGCGAAGAATGAGACTTATAGGACAAATAAGACTAATAAAATCATTAGAATAATGAGAACAACAAGAATTTTGACCCTACTAGCGCTCCTGCTGATAGCGGGAGGCACAATGAAAGCCCAACTTCGCATTGATTGGCAGCAATGCTATGGAGGATTGGGAATTGATGAACCAGCAGGATTTGCCTCAACAAACGATGGTTTCATTATTGAAGGATGGTCTGAATTGGGGAGTGGAATGGTTTCATGCGGTACGCAAGGCATTAATGGGACATGGACAATTAGGATTGACGAAAATCTGAATATCGTTAACCAGGAATGCAACCAAGATTGCCGGTATCATGGCATTTTTAATGCAAAGGACAATGATAATGAATACTACTATTTTGGGAAAAAAGGTTTTCCAGCGACAGGAAATGCAGGACTAGCAATTATGCGGGGAGATGGCGAACTGAATGTCATTTGGGAACGCCTTTTGGGCTGTGAAGACCACTTTTTCCCTTATTCATTGAGTGGGGTTGCCACTGATGACGGCGGTGTTGTTTGCACTGCAATACATGGAGAATGGGCATGTGGCGATGTTAGCCAGTATTATGGCAGTTCGGATATTTGGGTTGTAAAATTGGACAAAAATGGTAATCTGGAGTGGGAAACAACCATAGGAACCGATGGAAGCGAAGGCGATGCCACTATTGCTACCGCTAAAGATGGAGGATTATATATTGTTTGTGATGCAGATAACCAATTCGTAAGCGGTAGCATAGAGAGTTGTGTTCATTCTGGCGGATATACTGATGGCATATTGGTCAAGATGAATACCAATGGTGAAGTGGAATGGAACCGTTGCTATGGAGGGAACAAGAATGATTCATTTTCCAATGTCATAGAACTTCCAGATGGCTATCTGTTGGGAGGAATCTCGTCATCATCTGATGGTGACCTTCAAGGCGCAGGGTATCATCCTGGGCATTGGTATGGACAACCTCACATGCCTTTGACTTCTGATATTTGGCTGCTGCGCACAGATTTGGATGGCAATGTACTTTGGAGCAAGTGCTATGGCGGCACAAAAGACGAACAGATTGTCAAAGTCTTCTTGACTGAGGATGGAGGCTTTACTGTTTTTGGAACCACCATGTCATTAGACGGTGATTCGCAAAGCGCCAACAATTTGAAGCCTGCTTGGAATCTTGAAATTGGAAACAAGTTGTGGGTTTTCCGCACTGACAGCAACGGCAACCTGCTTTGGGAAAGAGCCATAGGCACACAAACAGAATCTCATGAGTATTTAGAAGATGTGATCAAGCACAGTGATAGAGAATACACTATCCTCGGACAGGCTGACAGTTCGGGTGGTGAAATGCCTTGCGGCGACTACGATTGTACAAACGACACAGCCTATTTAATGAACTCCTATAGTAACTATTGGGTGCTTCATGTTACTGACACGGTGGATTACACCACCTTGCAGGTGCCGGAACGGCCACTACCAGAGGAAAGAGCGATATTTGTTTATCCCAATCCAGCGAATGGCAAAGTTACGATAGAGGGTGTTGAGGCTGAGGAGGTTTGGGTTT
>JAEEGG010010132.1_pt1 | contig 20897 bp, 13 predicted proteins | sample 9134161 | NCBI WGS metagenome assembly JAEEGG01 (sample SAMN16246543, study PRJNA631951) | gut metagenome | biome: gut microbiome; feature: rumen; material: CR-attached | host: Bos | place: Iran: Karaj | collected 2018-10 | reverse complement strand
ATTGACAGGCTTTTTGCGGATGTAGAAGTTCGTCTTCGACGCACTTTCCACTTGATATGGCAGCCACCAAGCTGCGCTCATCTCCGATGAGCTTGCATGGTGTTTTCCATAAAAGTCGAGTCTTCGATCCGACCTGCCTCTACGAGGCAAAAGGCAAGCCCATTATACAGCAGAAATGCTTATTCGGCTCATATATAGCAAATTATGCCGATGTTGGATATCTTTGCCGGACACTAATGATTTTCATCGAACTGACGTTGATAAATGACAGGGCGTGTCGCGATGAAGCGGCACGCCCTGGATGTTGTCAAGTGTAAATCCGTAAGGGATTACCAGTTTCCTGAAAGCAGGAAGCTAATCAGTGTGGTGACATCCTCGATGGAGGTGTTGCCACTCTGATTGCAGTCGGCAGCAGTGGTGTCAATGGTGCTGGCGTCATTGGTGAGCAGGAAATTGATCAAGGCGGTGACATCATTGATGTTGATGATACCGTTCATGTCCACATCACCGCGTGTGCTGCTGGGAGCGTCTTCGGCGTTCTCATCAAGGACGATCTGCAAGCTGGTGGCATCGCTGGCAATCACGTTATTGGCATAGGCCTCAAATGCATTGAGCTGAGCGCTTGCGGTCTTCACGAAGTGGCTGCAGGCATCGTTCAGGAAGTAGCCGTTCTCGACGGTTTCCTGATGGAAGGAGCCCACGAGCATGTGGTGCGTGCCGCTGGTGATGGCGCTGGGATTGGGCTTCACGGTCACGTTATTGGCACTGAAGACGTAGGTCTTGCCACGCATATCGGTACCATTGGCGCCGTCATAGGGGGCAACGAAGTAGGGTACGTTAGCCTCTAAAGTGTTGCCCACGTATCCCGCATGCAGGATAGCGTCATCGGCAGTATCTTCCTCCTCGCTGAAGTTGCAGATCCACAGCCCCTTGGCATCGTCCTTGCCATGCATCCAGTCGATGGGTGCTCCGTTGGCAGTGACGTTGGTGGCAGCAAAGGGCAGTACCATAGTGCTCCATCCACCCTCTTGTCCGGCATGACGGCCCTGAGTCAACTTGCGCTCATAGCTGATGTTCTCGGCCGTAAAGCGGAAGGGAGCATAGAAGTCATAGCCGTGATAGAGTACAACGTCGCGCTGTGCTACGTTATTCTGGATGACATTTCTGGCCTCAAGCCCGGCGGGAATGTATTTCTCGCCAGAACCGATATAATACAAGGTATTGGGATTGTCGTTGGGAATCAACGAGGTCAGGTTCAGCCCTTCGAGGCTCACCGCAGCAGCGTTCTCGGGAACACGGATGCCGTTGTAGGGCTTGTAGCCCACGCGGTTACCATCACCATCCCAAACGACCATACCGCGGTTGATGGTATAGAATTTAGACTCGCCCGGCTTAACCAGGTTGGTGGTGACTTCATCCTCGTTGCGGCCAAAGATATTGAGTGCATAAACCGAGCCGAATGCCAGATTGTCGAACTCGAAGTAGAACGTCTGGGTCTCGCCAGCGGGAATCACCACGTTGCGGCTCAGGTAGGTGGTCATGGTGCCGTGTCCCTCCTCGTCAACGATGAACAGGGGAGCCAGGATGTAGCGGTTGTATTCGCCCTCGGTATTGTTGTTGGTGACATCAACCTTGAACTTGATGTGACTGTCATAGATGTTCATGTTCTCGTCGGCATTCAGGGCGTTGATATCCACGCTCAGGTTCATCGGGTAGGTTACCGAACCAGCGATGGTTACCGAACCAGTACCGGGAATGCTGGGGTTCCATGACGTGTCAAAGGTGGACAGGTGTGCACTCTTGGTACCGGCATTCTTCGGGGTGAAGTTGAAGGTCACCACCTTGGTGCCATGGGCGGGAATTTCAGCCTCGACAACGGTGGTGTATTCACCATACTCGTCGATAGGCTCGTTGTCGACATAGAGGAAGATACGTCCGCTGTAGCGGTCGTCGCTGTTGTTCTTGATGGTTACATGGCACTGCTCGGCAAGGCCCACCTTTTCGCCACCGGTGAACTCAAAGTTGGTGGACTCAAGGTCTACGATGGGATGGTCCTCCAGCGTGATCCAGTTACCATTGACGGTAGCCTTGATATAGAAGCGGTCGCCATCGATCATGGGTTGCCATACTTCAGAGCCGGGAAGGCTGCAGACGGGCACAATCTTGTAGGTGCCGCTCGTGACACCTTTCAAGAAGGGATAGGTGACAGTACTGTGGTTATCGGGCCAACTGTCGGTAATCGAGAGATAGCTGGCGCCATAGTAGGTCTGAGCAATGATTTCAACGAAGTTGTCGTCACTGTCATAGAGCGCGATGCCGCGCAGGTACTTGGTGCCGTCGTCAATGTGGTCCTCGGCGGTCACCTTGATGTAGCGGTTCTTGTTGAGTTTGAAGTAGCCGTCGTCGCTGCGCTCAAAGGTGCGTGCACCCGTGTAGTACATTCTCCAAACGGTGAGTCGGTGGTCCACCTCCTCGGGCACGCCGCTGTAACCGGGCATGATGCCGATAACGGCAGTCTGGTCGATGTTGTAGCCCTCAAGGCTGGTCGTGGAGCCGATGACACCAGCATAGGGGTTGAGCACCGACAGGACGAAGTAGCCGTCGCCCAGGCCACCCCAGCCCCAGTTGATGTGGAACAGGTCACCATAGGCATAGCCGTCGCAGACGAACGAGTGTCCGCCACCCGTACCGGCACGGCCGTTGTAGATCATGGGACGTCCCTCGACCAACTCGTTATAAATCATGTCTTCCCATTCGGCTTGATCATAGTCACTGCGGTAAACCAGCTTGGCATCGTAGTTGAAGTATTCGTTGAGCGCTGTGGGAATATAGGGGTCGCTGGTGCTTGAAGCATTGACGCCATACTGCATCTGTGCGGCACAGCCGGCATAGAGCATGAGCCATGCCACAGCGTCCTTCTCGGCTTCGGTCTCGGCACCAGTGTAGTTGTCACGCATGTTGTCCCAGTCAAAAAACATGGGCTCCAGCGGGTCGGTCTCAAAAACACCGTAATCGTCTTGCCAATAGAAGGTCACCATGTAGGATGGAATCAACTTGCTGCACATGAGCGGCAACTTATAGTAGTTCATGATCTGTGCCATCGAGGTGGCTACACAGCCCGTGTAAGCCAGTTCGCCGACGGTGTCACCATCCTCGGTGACGTCCATGAACTCAGGGCAGTGGTTCCAGTAGGGTCCTGCCTGATCCCAGTGGCTGGTAATCAGTGGCGAGATGCTGTTGCGGGTGGGACGCGGTGCGTTGGCTGGCGGATTCTTGATGCCCATTTCATCGAGGGCAGCGATCTGCAGGGCATAGTTCTCGAGCCAAACCTTCATGTTGGCGGGAACGTTGTTGGGATCAAACTTGCCGTTGTCGCTGTAACCCAGGATATCGGTGGTGCGGTCGTCACCCGATACGATGACGAAACCGTGGTCACCGACGGTGTTGAACACATAGTAACTCGCCTGGCTGGATGTTGAGTGGCCAGTGGCACTGAGGCGTGGCGCGCTGACGGGAGCTGACTTCAATGACGCTCCAGCGTGATGTTGGAGCATGAATGCATTGGCCGCTCGGTGTGCCGCGTCGGGTGACACGGGACCGGCAAACACGGTTACACTTAGCAGAAGAGAGGCTAAGAATAAGATTTTTCTCATGATGTTTTAATGTCGTTAATGATATTGGTTAATGAATAAAATGTCTATAGGTTTACAACCAAAGTTTAGCGAAGAGATTGCAAAAATATAATTTTTTTGAAAAATATGCAAAATCGGGCACAAAATTAACATCTTGTGCCCGATTTTTTTTGGTTTGAAAGAAAATCGTCTGAAAAACTGAAAGTCTTTTTTCTTGTTATGCTTTCAGATTGTCAGTACCTTCCTGCGGCGGCTGTTCGCTCGGTTTTTTATTGTGGACGCGCACCTTCAGCTCGTCAAAGCCGAAGCCATAGACGCCGTTGACATTGCTCTGGGTGATGATGGCCTCGCGGTCGGTCTCCTTGATGATGCGGAAGATGTTCACGCTCTCGTGCTTGCGGCACATCACCATGACGATTTTGATGTTAGCCTTGGTGTACCAGCCCGTACCATCCATGATGGTGCAGCCGCGGTGTGCCTCGGTGATGACGTTATCGGCAATCTCTTTCCACTTCTTGCTGATGATCTGGAACTGGACACTCTGCCGCGTGTTGTTGATGACACGGTCGGCAGTGACCGAGTAGATGACCATGAAGATGAGACCATACACGATCTTGTCAATCGAGTGGAACAACAGCCATGACGAGCAGATGATCATCACGTCGCAGTACATCATCGTACGGCCAAACGAGACGGTGCTGTACTTGGCGACCATCGCCGCGATGATGTCGGTGCCGCCAGTGCTACCGTTGTGGGTGAAGACGATGCCCAGGCCGAAGCCGCACAGCACAGCGCCCAGGATGACATTCATGAACGTCTGCTGCTCGACAATCGGGGTGGGGAACATCGGCTGTAGGATACCGATAAATAACGTAGAGATTGACGCTCCGATGATGGTGCGCAGCACAAACTGCTTGCCCACGCTGCGGAAGGCGATGGCCAGTAGGATGATGTTGATGACATAGTAGGTCGCTGCCACGTTCCAGCCCAGCCAGAAGTGGATCAACGATGATAGACCCGTCACGCTGCCGATCACAATCTTTTCAGGAAGGATAAATGCCGTGAAACCGAAAGCGTAACACAACAGGCCGAAGGTGATCATCACATAGTCCTTCGCCAGATTAAAAATCTTTCTTGTCTTTTCATTCATAGTTATATACTATATAATGTGAACGTTTCTGTTTTCAGACCGCAAAATTACACCAAAAAACCGACATACCTCCATCATCACATTAAATTATTGTGACTCAAATGAAATAAAGCACTGATACTCAGCTCCCCCTCTTGGATAAGAGGGGGCTGGGGGGCGTTGATGCTACGATGACAATGACAGCCTATGGACTATATCAACGACCCAGCCTAAGACTCTCACTCCAGCTAAGGCATTGCTAACGCGCTAAATCACATCATATCTCTTTATCAAATCCTTGTGCCTAAATTAAAGCGCGAGACGCAAACCCAGACTATTGTACTTATATGTCTCTTCACGGCTACTGCGGTGTGACACGCGGCCATTCAGTTGGCTGCCGTTCCAGCCGACACCGCGCCTGATGCGGGCGGTGCCCGTCTCGGGACCGGTTGGATTGGTCTGTGCCTCACTGCTGTAATCGCCGTAGTAGTCTTGACACCATTCCCAGACGTTGCCGCTCATATCATAGAGCCCCAACTCGTTGGCTTTCTTGATGCCGACGGGTTGGGTGCTGGTGCTGTTGTCGGTGTACCAAGCGACCTCGTTGATGTCATTGCTGCCAGCATATTTGTAGCCCTGGCTCTTGTTACCGCCACGGGCAGCATATTCCCATTCGGCCTCGGTAGGCAAGCGGAAACTCTTGCCTGTCAAAGCGTTCAATTGTGTAATAAACGCTTGGCAGTCAAGCCACGTTACACCCTCCACGGGATTATTAGGCCTGCCGCTGAAGCGACTAGGATTCGTGCCCATCACTGCAACCCAAAGGGCCTGGGTCACCTCGGTTTGGCCAATGGAAAAATTAGACAAGGTCACCTGATGGGCAGGTTTCTCGGCATCAAGAGCATCGTCACCCTGCTCGGGCGTCGCTCCCATTGTAAATGTGCCACCTTCGATAGCCACCATCGTGAACGTCACCCCATTGACCGTAAAGGTCTCGGAGCTCTCGGTGGAATCTTCTTTCGGGGGGAGGGGCTCACCGCTCAGGAGGGAACTGATGAGTGCAGTGACGTCTGCGATGTTGACGCTGCCATCATTGTTGGCATCGGCATTTTCTTCACTGATGGTCGGTGTCGGGCCATTGAGCAAGCGATTGATCAAGGTGGTCACGTCAGTGATGTTGACAAAGCCGTCACAGTCAACGTCTCCACGTAAGGTATAGACCTTGACAAAACAGGAATCGACCTCGGCATAGCCATCGGTGGAATTAACCGTGATAAGGGTTGAGCCTTCCTTGATGCCGACTAACTGAATCTTGCCGTTTGCCATACGGGCAGCGGCTACAGAGGGATTGCTTGAGGTCACAACTAGGCTGGTGTTGGCTGGGCTGACGGTGGGCGTCAAGGTCATCATGTGGTTGGGCAATAAGCGCACGTTGTGCTCGTCGAGGGTGATGTAGATGAAGTGGTCAACAACAATCACGTGGCACAGTGCCTGCTTGTCGCGGCAGGTGGCTGAGATAAAACATTCGCCTTGGCCTACAGCGATCACATGACCCAGGCTGTCAACGGTAGCCACGGCAGAGTTGGTCGAGGCCCAGGTCACTTGTTTGTCGGTCGCATTATCAGGCGCAACGGTCGCGGTAAGCGTCAACTGTGAGCCGATTTCGAGTTTGGCAAACTCTTGGCTCAGCGTTACGTCAGTCGGTACGATCTCGGTGACGGTCACGTGGCAAGTAACACTCTTGTCAAGAAGGTATGCCTTGATGTCACATTCTCCGGCCTTGATTCCTGTGATGACGCCATTGGTCACTGTGGCAATCTGTCCGTCACTGGTTGTCCAGATGAGATTCTTTGGCGTAGCGTTCGAGGGACTGACGGTGGCATTCAGGTTCAACTGATTGCCAACCAAGACTTCAACGCTGTCTTTATAGAGTGAAATGCCTGTGGGCTCTACGGCATCTCCCGTGATGTTGATAAAGTTACTCCAATAGGGAGCGGTGAAGTAGGATGCCAACGATGAGGCGGGTACGTGCAACTCGCCATCATAGCCCGTGAAGGTATTGTCGTTGCAAGTAGATGGAACGGTCGCGTAGGAATAAACCGTCGTGGGATTTACCAGCAGGCCCTCAATACCTGTCACGCTGCTCATGACGTAAAGGTTGTCAATGGTGCCCGAAATAGCACCTGCCATCCAGTTGCCCTCACCCGTAATAACCAATGAAATGATATGGCATCCATCAAATGCACCATCCTCAACGTTACTTATAGTCACAGGAAGTATCAAGCTCTGCAACGTAGCACCAGCAAACGCACCACTGCTAATACCCGTCACATTGTAGGTCACGCCCTCGTAAGTTACCGTTTCAGGAATACTGACAACACCCTGATAGGCGTTCTCGCCATAAACAACTATCACCTCATCTTCGTCAATAATCGTGTAGTAGACCCCATCTGCTACAAAGTCGAAGTCATAAAAGCCGACGATGTTCTTAAAATGCCTCCATCCATCAGCCGCCCTGTATGCCTCGACAGATTCCATCGGCACATAGAGCGTGGCATTCTGATAAACACACGCTTCAAAACAAGTATCACCTTGCAAATCGTCATATTTTGCACCGTCACGAACCTTATCAGAATTACGAGTAGAGGAAGAAAATTTCATCTCTCCACCAATATTAACCATAGCAGGCACCTTTCCATGACATTTTACTCTTGTTAATCCACTACATCCGTTAAATACATCAATGCCCATATAAGAGACTGAATTGCCAAAGGTTAAATCTATTATGCCGCTGCAGCCATTGAATGCATCACTCTCTATTATGGAAATAGAATTAGGAATGGTAACACTCTTTAACCCACTACAGCCGGAGAAGCAACCCCATTTTAGTTCATTTAAAGTTTCAGGAATAAGCAAATCAGTGATTTCAGAATCATTTAAATATAGATGATGGGCATAATTTAGTGGGTTGGAATTATGTTCATAATCATTCCATGTATCCCAGTCAAATACTATTTTGCACCATGCAGCAATATCAGTAATATTGACTTTCGTCAATTGATTACATCCGAGGAAAGCATCACTTTGGATATTAGTTACTGAATTTGGGATAGTAATGCTTTTTATAGCAGTACAGCCAGCAAATCCCTCGGTACAGATGTAACTAATAGTATTTGGCAGTGTGACACTATTCAAATTCACACATTTTTTGAAGGCGCTTTCACCGATAGCAACAACATTATAGGTTTTATTATTATTAAATGTTACAGTGCCCGGAATTACAACATCGCCGTAATAATAATCATGATATTCTTCATAGTCATCCGAATAATATTTAAAGCTCTCACCATTAGTTTTTATTTCGCTGAAATCTCTAAATTGGTTATTTGGTACTTTTTGTTCTCCGCCGCCACATGGATTGTAATATGCACCATAAGTGACTTCTATCTCATTCTGACCGATTAAATTATAGTATAAATCTGAATGCTCAAAATCAAAGCTCTCGTTCCAACGTGGATATAAACTTCCCCAAGTTTCTACATCCTCACTTGGGCTTTTACCTTCTGATAAGGCCCAAGCTCTCAAATAGTATTCTGTAGACATGCATTCATAATAGCATGTGCATGAATATACATTACCATTAAGCTGACCCTCCATGTTATAACTAACAAAAATGAAGCAATCCTCTTCTCCCAAAATGGTGATTTCACACGAGTATGCTCCTCCTTTTTCACCACCACTAATACAATCTTGGCCATAGAATTCTTCCTCAAAGTAAGGAGAGGGGGCTGCATCTCCATCAATACAAGAGATAAGACTAAAGAAATGATATTCATCATTGATACTTTTATAACTCGTATAAGCGGCTTTATATATATTTAGAATCAAAAAATCCGAATAATGCTCTAGTACGGACGATGTAGGTTTCTCGTGCTGGTCAAAACTATCATGCATTATGGGAGGAGTTAAAGCTTTAAAAGTTATGTTTCTAAGATTATGAATCTTGAAAGCAGCAACACCTATTGAAGTAATTGATTCAGGAATAATTACATTCTCGATATAATGATTATTATAAAAAGCACTATCTTCAATAGCTGTGACAGTATAATCAACATTGTTAAATGTGACATGATTTGGTATCTCGATATAACTATAATAATCGGTACTAGCACCTGTCACTTTTACAGTTGAAGCAGATGTGATGCTATACTGAAGCTTGCCTACTTCGAAGTTGTAGGCCGATGTTTTCGTGAACGGGAGGATGGCTGCCATGAGGAGCAGTATTCTCAATGCTGTGGTTGTGGAAAGTGTTTTCATTGCTTTATTTGGATTTAGTTATTATTTATGTCTAGGAATTGGTTATTGGTGAATGTGCAAAGATAGTTAATTTATAGGGAAAAAGCACATAATTGTGTGAAAAACGACATAAATTTGGGCGCAAATGAAAAAACTGTTGTATCTTTAGGGGTTGTAATGAGATCATTAACGTGAGGTTAACGAAATTATTTATTGTCACTCAACGCGTTAGCAAAGCACCCTTTAGGAATAGAGGGAGAAGGGGTCCATAAATGCTACCAGAGGCGATTATGGTCATTGTAGCATCGACGCCCCCCAGCCCCCTCTTATCCAAGAGGGGGAGCTGAGTATCAGCAGGTTATTTTGGGCTTTGCTGGGTTAATGGTTCATTGAATGCATGTGAATTAATAAAACAGAAGATATTATGGTTACAAGACTGATTATTTCATCATTGGCGGTGCTGATTACCGCATTGACCCTTGACGGGGTGACCGTTGAGCCGTGGTGGTGGGCTGTGATTATTGCCATAGTGCTCGGGTTGATCAATTCGTGGATTAGGCCGCTGGTCAAGTTCCTGGCGTTGCCCATCAACCTGTTGACACTGGGACTGTTCACGCTGGTTATCAACGGGGCGATGGTGATGCTGTGTTCGTGGCTGCTGAGTCCGCACTTTGAGGTGGCCGGTCTGGGTTGGGCTATCTGCTTCAGCCTCGTGCTCATGTTGGTGAGCTGGATGTTGCACCTGTTCTTCCCCGCCAAGAGCAAGAAAAAGAAATAGTTGGCTGGTTAACAGAAAAATAGAATCATTACCTTCAGGGCAATGAAGCAGCTATTGATATTCGGTAACCGCTATCAGCAGGATGACGCCTCGACGGTGTTGTCGCTGCTGGCGCACCTGCGCCAGCGCGGACTGGAGGTGGCCGTTGAACGTGAATACCTCAATTTCCTTTATCAAGGAAAAGATGCCGATGTCGCATCGTTCCAGACCGATCATGTCCCGTCGGCCGATATGGCGCTGTCGCTGGGCGGTGACGGCACATTCCTGACCACGGTCATGTGGGTGGCGCGGCAAGGAATGCCCATCCTGGGCATCAATGTGGGGCACCTGGGTTACTTGACGGCAGGCCGCCTGGCCGAGGGCAATGAACTGATAGACGAAGTGCTGGCGGGGAATTACCGCATTGAGGAGCGGACGATGCTGGAGGTGTCGTGCGATGCCGCCCACATTGAGCATCCCTGGGCGCTGAACGAAATCGCTGTCCTGCGTCATGACACATCCTCGATGCTCGACATGGAGACACGCCTGCGCAGCCATGAATTGACGACCTATCGCGGTGACGGCCTCATCGTGAGCACACCGACAGGGTCCACCGCCTACAACTTGAGCGTTGGCGGTCCCATCCTGGAGCCGACCACGTCATGCCTGGTATTGTCGCCCATCTCCCCGCACTCGTTGACGATGCGACCGCTTGTCGTGCGTGACGACAGCGAGATTACCATCCGCACCCACTCGCGTGCGACCCACTACGAGGTGAGTATCGACGGAGAAGTGACCTTGTGTCCGACGGGCTCCAACTTGACGATAGCGCGGGCCCCCTATTGCGCCCGTGTGGTGCAACGCCAGGGCAACAATTTTGCCAGCACCCTGCGCCAGAAACTCCTCTGGGGCACAGACCGGCGTTGAGCCATCACACCACGGCAGACAAAACAACGTGAGTTCGACGAAAATAAGTTGCTGATACTCAATTCCTCCCCTAAGTTAAGAGGGAACACCTTCCCCGCCTGGGGGGAGGTGGCACGAAGTGCCAGAGGAGGGGGAGAGGGCGGAGGAGTATGATTTACACTCAAAGCACTTCCTCTTGGGACATCAACGCCCCCTGACCCCCACTAATCTTAGAGGGGGAGTTGCTAATGCGCTGATTGACAATCAATAATTTCGTCGAACTCACGTTAAAACAACATGGGGCAGCGGAAGGTATCCGTCGCCCCATGTTGTTTTGGTTGCCAGTAAGGTTTACTGCTGATAAAGCCTGCGGTGCATGAGCACTGAGCGGTAGATGTGAATCATGTGGTCGGCAAGGATCTGGCCAGAGAAACGCTCGCTGTTGTCACGAGCAGCTTTCAAGATTGCAGCCTTCTTGTTCTCATTCTCCAGCACATCGCTCAACTTCTCGGCTCCATCGCGGAAGTCATCGTAGTAGATGACACCATCGCCGCCATATTCGCGTGCCTTGGCCGAGTCCTTGCAGATGACAAGGCCGCCAGTGCGTTGTGCATTGATGAGCTTGTAGCAGTCACGTGAACGTTCGGTGTTAGGGATAATCACCGCCTGGGCCATCTTAACCACAGCGGTGAGGTCGGCATGGTGAACCTTGTCCACCTGTTTGAAGCGGTGGAACACATGCAGATCGTGGGCCTGTTCCTTGATGACGTGGTCAAAATGGTCGGTGCGGTATCCGAGCATCACGATAGAAATCTTGCTGTCGCGCAACTCATGCAGCAGCTTCATCGCCTCGACAAGATTATCATCGTTGTTGAAGCGTCCCTTATACAAGATATACTTCTCGGGCAGATGGTATTTGTTGCGCATGATGTCGTACATGTTCTCGGGTACCGAGTCATCACATCCGTCAAAGAAGCAGGGATAAACCACCTCGACGTTATCGGGGTTGAGGTGATAATGGTCAATCATGACCTGGCGGTCAACCTCGTTCAAGGCAATAACGCGCTTGGCGATGCGGCAAGCCTTGCGTGCACGGCGTTGCATCTGCATGCGCTCCAGCCAGTTGCTGGCGCCCTTGAACAGCGGGTCTGTCATGGTGAACACAGTGGGGAAACTACTGCCATTAAATCCCGAGGCGATACCATCATCGATGCCATGGAAGGTATTCACACCGTGGGCCTTGGCCGAGCGGACGAGGCCATTGTGTGTATACCAGCGCCTCTTGTTATGGATGTGATTGCGCGGGAATTTCACACGAACACTGGTGGAGTTAATCAGCGTCGTGAGTCGCTTGTTAGCCTTGTTTTCGGGTGAATACAAGATGTAATAGTTGTCGGGATAATATGTAGCCAAAGCGTGAATAAGGATGCGTCCATAATATGACGTATCGTTATTCTCCATGATGATTCTGCGACCACCGTAACCTACTACCATAATCTATGTAATTTGAACTTTTAGTAATTATTAAATCAATTTTGAATTGGAGTCATTGACTGACAAACTGCAAAATTAGTCATTTTTTTCTTTTTAGGACCTAATTTATCAGCGTTTTTCTCAAAATAGACTATCTTTGCCTCAGAAATACGAAAAAACGATGAAACATTTCCTAACATTTTTGTGTGCTCTTGTGCTTTTGTCTTCGTGTGCTGCAAGCCGTCACACGTCATCCCAAAACCTAAAGCCTGACCAGGTCTTTACGGTTACCGAAGAAGATATCGCACGCGAGACTCTGAAGATTAATCAGACCCTGAAAGGCCAATGGACCTATAGCGGGCCCAGTGTGGACGTCAGTGGCAAGAACCTGCTGGCAGGTGTCGGCAAACCCATTGCTAAGGGTAAACTGAAGAAGAAACTCAAGAATGCTTACAAAACACTGCGCCTTGACAAGATGAAGCCGCAATTCTCGTTTGACGAGGACGGCAGCTGTGCTGTCAAACTGTTAGGAATGAGCTTGAAAGGTACCTATAACTACAATCCCAGCCAGGAGAAGGTTACCTTCAAGTGGCACGGCATCCCGATGACGGCACGTCTCAAACGCAGCGGCAAGAAGAAACTGCATCTTACCTTTGATGCCGACAAACTGTTGAAATTGTTCTCCCTGGCCAGCAAGGTGAGCGACAGTTCGACATTAAAAGCCCTCTCGTTTCTCCTTGACAACTACGATGACGTGATGGTGGGCTTTGAACTCAAGAAGTGAAAAGTATTTTTAGGTTAACTAACGTGATCCCCAACTCCCCCTCTTGGATAAGAGGGGGCCGGGGGGCGTCGACCCCACCAGAATGACCATCGCCATTAGACCCATAATAACTGCAGGAGGGAATTCCATCAATAGGAATTCCCTCCTGTGTAGTGATTTATCCTCGCTGCAAAGTCGTTAACGGCCAGGCTGACTCTTCATGCGCTGCTTGCCCTGATTGACGGCCTGTTTCTTGGTCAAGCTGGGCTGACTCCTGCTCCCGGGCTGACTCTTGTTGCCCATGCTGGGCTGCGTTCCGCCCATTCCGGGTTTGGGCTGCGACTTCTCAGTGGGTGCGCCGAAGGTGCGACCGTTGTAGGCACTGTGGTCGAAGTAGCGGTTGGAACCTTTATAGACCTGATATCCGGGAGGTGCTGCGCGATAGAAGCGATCCTTGGGATAGCGGTTGTAGATGGTGAAGACAAACTTCTTGTTCTCCCACGATACGGGACGATAGAAGTATTCCAGCTGCATGTAGTACTGGTACTGAATAGGAGAGAGCACATAACGCAGCTCGTTGTTTCGACGGTTCCAGAAGGTGCCGAAGATGTCATCATATATTTCAAGACACATGATGTAGTCCATGTTGATTTCATACACGGCATTGTACTGGTCATCACTCAGCCCCAGCTCGTAGGCCATCTTGTCAGTCAGGAAGAACGCCTGATCGCGGGCTGACTTATAGCTCATCGCGTTGGCGGCTGACGCCAGAGCCAGCACGGCCACCATTGTTAAGATAAAGCGTTTCATAGTCGTATTTTTTTAATTGTGAATAATTGTTTGTTGCCCCAAAATTAGCCTATCTGAATTGTAGTTGCAAATTTTTTAGACTAATATTCATAAATAATAGACTAATTTGCTCATCAATCTGCATGTTTTGTGCCACAGAAAGGGCTGAAATGACGTTGATGGCTCTTCTCGTGAGCTAAGCAATATTTTCATAGACAAAAAGGCTGGTTTTCCCGATTTTTAGTCTTGTTGTCTATTGTTATTCGGGGTTTATTTGTAATTTTGCACTTGTATGATAGACTTCACACCATTGTTCCGTGGCCATTTCCTCGGGCGCTTGCAGCAGCAACTGCGCTACATTGACTATGCCGATGCTGTTCAGCAAGGTGAGCTCGTGCGCATGGTCGAGAAAGCCGCCTTGACGCGCATCGGGCGTAAATATGACTTCTCTTCGATACGCACCTACCGTCAGTTTGCCTCGACGCTGCCGCTGTACCGCTATGAGGACCTGCAGCCGCAAATCATGCGTATGATCAATGGTGCCAAAGATGAATTGTGGCCTGGGCCGTGTCTGAATTTTGCTCAGTCATCGGGGACGAGCGATGGCCGCAGCAAGTACATCCCCATCACGCGAGAGAGTTTCAAGTGGAACCACTATCAAGGCGGTAGCGACGTGGTGTCCCATTATTTGAACCTGAATCCCGCCAGCCGCATCTTCTCGGGCAAGGCATTCATTTTGGGCGGCAGTTTCTCCAATCGCCTGCAACTGCGTCATGGTGTCAGGGTGGGGGACCTGAGTGCCAACCTCATCGAAAACATGAACCCCCTGGCCAACCTGGTGCGCATTCCCAGTCGTCAGGTAGCGCTCATGGAAGACTGGAACGAGAAATTACCCAAGCTGGTGGATGCTTCTATCGGCGAAAACGTGACCAACTTGAGCGGTGTTCCCTCGTGGTTCCTCACCGTTCTTCGTGAAGTGCTGAAGAAGACCAGCAAGTCTTGTGTCCATGAAGTGTGGCCCAATCTGGAGGTGTTTTTTCACGGCGGCATCGCTTTCAAGCCTTATCGCCAGCAATATGAGGAAATCTGCGACATGGACAAGATGCATTTCCTGGATACTTACAATGCCAGTGAAGGTTTCTTTGCCGTGCAGAGCGATTGGGAGAGTGAAGCGATGTTACTGTTGCTCGACGTGGGCGTGTTCTATGAGTTCCTGCCTGTTGAAGAGAGCGACAGTGAGACCCCCGAGGTCTATCCCATCTGGGAAATCGAGGCAGGCCGCACCTATGAACTGATAATCACCGCAGCCAACGGCCTGTGGCGTTACCGCCTGGGTGACACAGTGACTATCCAACAGTTGAATCCGGTAAAAATCACCATTGCCGGGCGTACGCGCAGTTTCATCAATGCCTTCGGCGAGGAACTGATGGTTTATAATGCCGACCACGCCATTTCACTAGCCTCACAGGAAACTGGCGCCAAGGTGCTTAACTATACCGCCGCTCCCGTCTATTCCATCAGTGGGCAAAGCGGTCATCACCAGTGGCTGATTGAGTTCGCCCGTGAGCCGCAGGACAAGGAGCGCTTCATGCAACTGCTGGACCAGCACCTGCGTGAGGTGAACAGTGACTATGACGCCAAGCGCACGGGCGACATCTTCCTGGCAGCCCCGACACTGACTGTCGCCCCCAATGGCCTGTTTGACCGCTGGCTGGCCTCCACCGGAAAACTTGGTGGGCAGCGCAAGGTGCCCCGCCTGAGCAACAACCGCGACCTGATTGAGCAGATGCTTTCCATGATGAACTAAAGCTCAGTATAGATTAACCAAATAACCTACTCGACAAATGGATAACTCCCAAAATAATCCAACCGAGTTTTTATCAACAGAATATCAGCAGTTGGTTGATAGAATATCTACCGTTTGGGATAGCGCAAAAAACAAGGCCATCCAAACCGTCAATGCTCAGTTAATAGAGGCTAATTGGTTAACAGGCCAGCAAATTGTTGAATTTGAACAGCAAGGTAATGTCCGTGCCCAATATGGTGTGCAGCTTCTCGTAAATTTGTCAAAAGACTTGACCATGAAACGAGGAAGAGGTTTCAGCAGGTCAAATCTCACCTACATGCGCAAGCTCTATCTGACATTTCCAAAATGTGAGACACTGTCTCACAAATTGACATGGAGCCATTATTTCGAATTATTGAAATGTGATGATCCATTGGAATTGCAGTTCTACTATAATGAGGCTATTAAGGAAGGGTGGACAGTTCGAGAACTGAAAAGGCAGATGAGAAGTTCACTATTTCAACGCCTGTCCCTCAGCACCGACAAACAGGGTTTGCTGGACTTGGCAAATAAAGGGCATCAAATCATGACTGCAGAAGATATTATACGTGATCCGTATGTTTTGGAATTTACTGGTCTACCACCTAAGAAACGCTATAAAGAGGGAGAACTGGAAAGTGCATTGAAGAAGCACATGGAGCAATTCCTGTTAGAATTAGGAAGAGGATTTGCATTTATTGGCCGACAATATCTGATTCCGATCGGTAGCAGGCGATTTAAAGTGGATTTGGTTTTTTATCATTGCATCTTGAAATGTTATGTGCTGATTGATCTTAAACGTGCCGAAATCAAACATAGCGATATCGGGCAAATGAATATGTACCTAAACTATTTTAAAACTGAAATTTGTCAGCCTGATGACAATCCACCGATTGGCATCGTACTTGGTACAAAGAAAGATGAGTTATTGATGGAATACGCCTTGCAAGGAATCACTAATCAATTGTTTGCAGCAAGATATCAACTGTATTTGCCTAAACGAGAAGAACTTCAGGCTCAGTATAATAGCCTATTGAATGAAGAATAAATGCAGGTAAGATGAGGTTCAAGAAACTTGTTCATAGCAATATCGGGGCCGCCGTGTTGAACATGGCGGTCGCTTATCTCGTGTGGATGCTGTCGAGGGTGGCGTTCTTTGTCGAGAATTGGTCCACCTTTGCCCCCTACATGTCTTGGCCGCTCTTTAAGAGCATGTTGCATGGAGCGCTGGTGTTTGACACGTCGGCGTTGTTCTATGTCAACTCCCTCTATCTGGTGCTCATGCTGTTGCCGCTGCATCTCAAGGAGCGTGCGGGTTTCCACAAGGGCTTGAAGTGGCTCTTTGTCGTCACCAATGCCGTGGCACTGGCGATGAACCTGATGGATGCGGTCTATTTCCAATACACGGGCCGACGCTCGACGGTGACGGTCTTCACCGAGTTTGCCAACGAAGGTAACATTACGTCTATCATCTTGACCGAATTTATACACCACTGGTACCTGGTACTGGCATTTATCGGGCTGGTGTTCCTGCTGTGGCGGTGCTACACCAAGCCGCGCCTGGAGGTGTACCGATTCGGGCATCATTACTATATCTCCCAGTTCATCGCGATGCTGGTGATGATACTGCTGGCTATCGTGGGCATTCGTGGCAGTATCACAGCGGGCACACGTCCCATCACCATCAGCAACGCCAACCAGTATGTCAACCGCCCTATTGAGGCTTCGGTGGTGCTGAACACGCCGTTCTCGATGATACGCAGTCTGGGAAAAAAAGCCTTTGTCACCCCTGACTATATGCCCCGTGAACAGATGGAAGCTATCTATTCGCCCATCCACGCTCATCCCGACACGCTACCTGATGCCCACCCTGGCAAGAATGTGGTTATTTTGATCGTTGAGAGCATGGGTAAGGAATACATCGGTTCCCTCAACAACGACTTGGACGGAGGCAACTACAAGGGTTATATGCCGTTTATCGACAGCCTGGTGAGCAAATCGCTCACCTTTGAATACAGCTACGCCAACGGACGCATCAGCATGGATGCCATGCCCTCGATCCTGTCGGGCCTGCCCATGATGGTAGAGTCAATTTTTCTCACTCCGGCTTCGCTCAACGATGTGGACGGTATCTCTTCCATCCTCGACCGTGAGGGCTACAGCACCGCCTTCTTTCACGGCGGCCACAACATCTCGATGGGTTTCAGCGCCTATGCCCACAGCATCGGCTATAAGCAGTATTACGGCCTGGACGAGTATTGCCAGTCGCCCAAGTATGGCGGCATGGATGATTTTGACGGCAAGTGGGCCATCTGGGATGAGCCTTTCCTGCAGTTCACGCTCGACAACATTGAGGGGATGAAACAGCCCTTCCTCACCACGGTGTTTACCGCTTCCTCCCATCACCCCTATAACGTGCCCGATCAGTACCGTGATTCGCTCGTGGACGAGGGTGGCCAGCCCATCCACAAGTGCGTCCGCTACACCGACTTGGCCCTGCGGCGTTTCTTTGAGCGTGCCAGCCATGAGCCGTGGTACCAGAATACCATCTTTGTTCTGGTGGCCGACCACACCAACCAGGCCAGTCATGACGTCTATAAGACCGACCTGGGCCTGTATAGTATCCCCATCATCTTCTTTACACCCGATGGCTCCTTGGCGCCCAGGCATGACGAAGTCACTATCGCTCAGCAGACCGACATCACGCCCACGCTGTTGCACTACCTCGGTTACAGCAAACCCTATCTGGCCTTCGGCAACGACCTGCTTGCCACCGAGGGAGGAGATACCTGGGCCTTTAACTACAACGCGGGCATTTATCAGCTCGTCAAGGGTGACCTCCTGCTCCAGTTCAATGGAGAGCGCACCACCGCCGTCTATCGTTTCAAGACCGACCCGTTACTGAAGGAGAATCTGGTGGGCAAGCTGCCCGAGCAACAGCCGATGGAACTCTTCCTCAAGGCCCTCATCCAGCAATACATGTCCCGCATGAACGAGAACCGCCTCCTCCCCAACCGATAAAACCAACGCGAATGGGGCGTGAATGATCATCAGATATATTGACACAAATGTCCACGAATGAGTCATCAATGATTTTATTTATGGTCTATTCGTGGGTATTCGTGTTATTCAATGATGGCGGATGCCTTCAGATATATTCAGATGATTCAGTTGTTAGAAAACACGAATGTCCACGAATGAGTCATAAATATTATTATTTATGGTCTATTCATGGCCATTCGTGTGATTCAATGACGGCGGATGCCTTCAGATATATTCAGATGATTCAGTTGTTAGAAAACACAAATGTCCACGAATGAGTCATAAATGTTTTTATTTATGTTCTATTCATGGCCATTCGTGTGATTCAATGATGGCGGATGTTTTCAGATGATTCAGTTGTTAGAAAATACGAATGTCCACGAATGAGTCATAAATATTATTATTTATGGTCTATTCATGGCCATTTATGTTATAATGCCCTCAGATATTTCAGTCTATTCAGTTGTTGAAATGTGCGGATGGGTGGGTTATTCGTCTTCGAACTTGATGGCGTTGCGGTTGGTGCTCTCGATGCGGCGGTTGCGCCAGCAGCGGCGGCACAGGGAGACGTACTTGTCGTCGCCGCCGATCTCGACCTGGTTACCGTCGGTGACGATATTGCCCTGGGAGTCGATGCGTGCGTTGATGATGGTCTTGCGGCCGCAGGAGCAGGTGGACTTGATTTCCTCGATGGTGTCGGCGAGCTCCATCAGGCGGCGTGAGCCCTCAAACAGGTGGGACTGGAAGTCGGTCCTAAGGCCATAGCACACGATGTTGACGCCATAGTCGTCAACGATGCGTGCGAGCTGGTCGATCTGACTGGGCGACAGGAATTGGGCCTCATCGATGAGGATCCAGTCCTTGACGACCTGTGTGCGTTCAAACATCTCCTTGAGCATTTCATAAAGGTCGCTATCGGGGTAAATCCACGAACATTTGCGCTCGATGCCGATGCGCGAGCGGATGACGTTGTCGTTCTCGCGGTCGTCGATGATGGGCTTCATGCACAGGTACTGCATTCCACGCTCCTCAAAGTTATAGGCCTGGGTCAATAGCATAGCGGTCTTGGCCGACCCCATTGTGCCATACTTGAAATATAATTTTCCACTTCTGTTCATGATAAGATGCTCAGTATTAAGTTAATGTGCGGCACCGCCCCATTCTGGCGGCAGCCGACAACAAAGTTACTGTTTTCCCACCACACCACAACAAGATTGACTTGAAAAAGTTATTAACATTGATCGGAAGCCACTAAAAAAGCGCAATGACAACATGCCACATGTGGGCGTGCTGCCATTGCGGTGTCTTGCTGAGCAAGGTTCCCGATGCTAAGGTCGTCGCTGTCGCGCGGCCTCTGGGTCCTATTGGCTCAACGTCCTGCCTCTTGGGTAGGCAGGGTTATTTCTTCTTGGTGTCGATGTCGGGCGACAGACCTACGAGTTCAGGGTCGATGAGGATGCGTCCGCAGTACTCACAGACGATGACCTTCTTGTGCATCTTGATCTCCATCTGGCGCTGTGCGGGGATGCGGTTGAAGCAGCCACCACAGGCGTTGCGCTGTACGGCGACGATACCCAGACCGTTGCGGGTGTTCTTGCGGATGCGCTTGAATGCGGTCAACAGTCGCTCCTCGATCTTGTTCTCCTGCTTCTTGGCCTTTTCGCGCAGGGTCTCCTCCTTCTGCTTGTTCTCGGAGACGATCTCGTTGAGTTCGCTCTTCTTCTCTTCGAGGGCGTGCTCGCGGTCGGTACACATGTCCTTAGCCTTCTCTATCTCGGCCTTGAGAGCCTCGGCGCGGCGTGCGCACTCGTTCATCTTCTTCTCGGCGAGCTCGATGTTCAAGGTCTGGTACTCAATCTCCTTGGTCAAGTAGTCATACTCACGGTTGTTGCGCACGTTGTCCTGGTCGGCAGTGTACTTGTCGATGAGTTCCTCGGCCTTGGCCTTGATGTCGCGGTTGCGGGCTGCCTCGTCCTGCTGGATGGCGACTTCGTCCTGATACTTGGCCATGCGGGTGTGCAGACCTGCGATTTCGTCCTCCAGATCCTGTACTTCCTGGGGCAGTTCACCCCTCAGCGTCTTGATAGCGTCAATTTCGCTGAGTTTCTGCTGCAGGTCATACAGTGCCTTGAGTTTCTCTTCAACAGTGAGTTCTTTCTTTGGTGTTGCCATAATTTTTTAGTTTTTAGTTTTCAATTTTCAGTTTTCAGATGAAAGCGGATACCGCTGATAACTGACGACTAAAAACTGAAAACTATTTATAGATAATTCACTTGGTTTGTCTC
>JAEEGG010010130.1_pt1 | contig 20897 bp, 22 predicted proteins | sample 9134161 | NCBI WGS metagenome assembly JAEEGG01 (sample SAMN16246543, study PRJNA631951) | gut metagenome | biome: gut microbiome; feature: rumen; material: CR-attached | host: Bos | place: Iran: Karaj | collected 2018-10 | reverse complement strand
GCTCAGGGGTTGTGAGTTTACCCACCCAGTCGCTCTCGGGAGCGAGAACCATGAAGGTGACTCCGAATATGGTGTCGGCGCGGGTGGTGAAAATCACCATATCATATTCCTTGTCGCCGTTGTATACCTTGAACGTCATTTCCGCTCCCTGTGAACGGCCGATCCAGTTGCGCTGCATCTCCTTGAGGGAATCGGTCCAGTCCAGCCCGTCGAGACCGCTGAGCAGCCTTTCGGCATAGGCGCTGACGCGCAGCTGCCACTGTTTCATCTTTTTCTGCTCTACGGGGAATCCACCTCTCACCGAGAGACCTTCCTTGACCTCGTCATTGGCCAGCACAGTGCCGAGCTTGGGACACCAGTTGACGGTGGTTTCGCCCTGGTATGCTATCCTGTACTGCATCAGCACGGCTCTTTGTTCTGTTTCGCTCATAGACTTCCATTCATCCGCGGTGAAAGTCTTGACGTTGCCGCACGCTGCATTGACGGCGGTGTTGCCGTTTTTCTCAAAAGCCTCGATCAGGGTTGCGATAGGAACAGCCTTGTCAAGGTCCTTGTCGTACCAGCTGTCGAACATCTTGAGGAACGCCCATTGCGTCCATTTGTAATATGCGGGGTCACAGGTGCGAACTTCGCGGTCCCAGTCATACGAAAATCCGATCTTGTCCATCTGCTGGCGGTAGCGGGCGATGTTGTTCTCGGTGGTCGTGGCGGGGTGCTGTCCGGTCTGGATGGCATATTGTTCTGCGGGCAGTCCGAATGCGTCGTAGCCCATCGGATGGAGCACGTTGAAGCCTTTCAGCCTTTTGTATCGGCTGTAGATGTCACTGGCTATGTAGCCCAGGGGGTGACCTACGTGGAGGCCGGCGCCGCTGGGGTAGGGGAACATGTCCAGGACGTAATATTTGGGTTTGGATGAATCGTTGTTAGTTTGAAAAGTATGGTTGTCAGCCCAATATTGCTGCCATTTCTTTTCGATTTGAGCGAAATTGTATTCCATTTGCGGATTATGATTATATCCCGCAAATATATAAAAATCGCTGATAAACAATTAGCGCTTGATATTGAAACTGCCCCCTTTCTGAAGACGGAACTCCACCGGGACAGTGACGTGGCAGCGGACTTTCCTGCGTCCGATTTCTCCCGGAATCCATTTGGGAGAGGCGGTAATCACCTTGACTGCTTCCGCATCGAGCAGTTCGTCTACACCCTTGGCCACCTTGACGTTGCTGACGCTGCCGTCTTTCTCTATGATGAAAGATACGTTTACGGTGCCCTGAATGCCCTGGTCGACAGCGCTTTGGGGATATTTGACATAGCGGTATACCCAGGCGTCCATGAAGTGCTTGAGGTCGGAGTGGAAGAACTGCGGCGGCTTGTCGCAGTCTGACATTGCGTATGTGAAATCGCTGCCCTCCTCTTTCCCCGAGACGCTTGCAGAAGGGAAGAGAAGGTCCTTGGATGCCATGCATTTGAGGAAGGTCGCAATGTAATGCGTTTCGGAAGCGAGTTTGTTGTAGAGGACAAGGTCCGGAGTGTCTCTCGAAGTCCGGAACTCGCGGCTCCTTCCGGTCGAGAAGGTGAGGGTGGGTATGTCTGCGAGGTGGAAGGCAAGGTGGTCCGAAGAGAAAACCTCACCGTTGTGGATGCCCGGACGGGTGGTGACGGATTCATTTTCCGTCACGTAGGCAGTCATCGCCGCAAGGTCATTGCGCCCGATGACAGAATAAATCTCGAAAGGATTCTCGGCAGTGCCGCGGCCGAGCATGTCGAGGTTGACCATCAACTTGATGTTCCCGACGTCGGCGAACTCTCCTCCCGATGTGAAGAAACGGGCTCCGGCATACTGCTCTTCTCCGGCACCGAAGCCAACGAAAATGACGGAACGGCGCAGGAACAAGGCATTGCTGCTCAAGATGTTGGCTGCCTCGATGAGCGCTGCGACCCCGGAAGCGTTCGCATCGGCTCCGCGGTATATTCCGGTCATCTGCTCGCCGTCGACAGTGACGGGGTAGGTGCCAAGATGGTCGATATGCGCACCGACCACTATGTATTCTTCCCTGAGGTCTTTGTCATAGCCTTGGAGTATGCCGGCCACATTGCAGGAACGCAGGGTGTCGCCATCCTCTATTATGAAGAAGCTGTCGCCTTCCCGGCTGGTGAGCATTGTGAGTCCGGCCTGATAGAGCCTGTCGTATAGATATGCCGCCGCCTTTGCTTCACCTTCGCCGCCGGCCTTGCGGCCCTGCATTTCTGGAGCGGCGAGATACTCTACGTGACGCCTGAGGTTCGCAGACAGATCCTGCGCAGAGGCGCAGAATATCGCCAGCGAGGCAAGCAGGAGTGATATGACCGTTTTTTTCATTATGAATCGAGGCATCGCTCAAAGATAATACCAGATTTGTAAAAAATATGGTATCTTTATCGAAATAAACCAGACTTATGAAAAAACTGCTCTTCTTTCTTGCACTGGCATTGTGCCTGAGTGCCAACGCTCAGAATGACGCTCTGAGGCTTATCACAGAGAATCCCGACCGTGCCGCCAACAATATGCACTCTTATGAGTTCGATCCGATTGTCGACACTAAGGCACCCAAAGGATTCAAGCCTTTCTACATCTCTCATTACGGCCGTCACGGGTCTCGCTATGAGCAGAATTCCACCTTTGCCCGCAGGGCGATGGAGGGTTTTGCCGTGTTGGATTCCCTCAATTTGCTGACGCAGACAGGAAAGGAACTGTATGCCGATGTGAAGGCCGTTGTAGATGCCCATGTCGGAATGGAAGGCTCCCTGACTCCCCGAGGTGCACGTGAGCATCAGATGCTGGCCCAGAGGATGGTCGCACGCTTCCCCGCAGTGTTCAAGAACAAGGACCGCTGGGAGGTCAACAGTTTCTCCAGTACCAACTTCCGCTGCATCGTGAGCATGTGCAACTTCACCAATGCACTGAATGAGGAGAGTCCCCGTCAGGAGTTCACTTTCACCAGCGCTGAACGTTTTATGAGATATATCAAACCCAGCCTCAACATACCGAGACCCGGCGTTCCCCCGCCTGCAGCTCCGTCAGCCGAGCAGCTTGCCCTCTATCGAAGCAGTAGCAGCAGTGCGGCACCCGCTCCATTCGCTCCTGCCGAAGGTACTCCCGGATATGACTTCACCCGTTTCCTGAAGCCCCTGTTCACTGATTATGATGCTGCCCTGAAGATTCTTGGCAATCCCGAGACATTCGTACGCGCCTGCTATTCGGCCGGTGGCCTGTGCCAGGTAATCGACTTCCTCGGCGTCGACATCTTCCGCAAGTATTTCGTGCCCGAGGAACTGGTTTACTTCTGGGGAAGCGGCAATGACTCGATCTACCGTATGTGGGGAGGTTCACAGGAGAACGGTGACGTAATCCGCTATGCCATCCGTCCCCTTATGATGGACTTCATCGAGAAGGCCGATGCAGCAATGCAGCCCGGCAGCCACCGTACCGCTGACCTTCGTTTCGGACACGATACTTCCATCCTGCCGCTCTTCGCCCTTATGGGCGTGGATGACCCGCAGTACAGGCGTCTTCCATACAGGGAGGCTCACCTGAACGGATGGTATGCCTTCTTCCAGGTTCCCATGGCCACCAACTGCCAGATGATTTTCTACCAGAACAACAATGGAGAAGTCCTTACAAAGGTGCTCTACAACGAGAAGGAAATACTCATCCCCGGAATCGAGCCGGTTTCAGGCCCGTATTACCGTTGGGACGAACTTAAAGCACACTTCATCAAGCTGTGTGACGAGGCTGCCGCTCCCTGGAGAAGGGCAGGAATCTATTAATTGACTTTTTAAGGGATAATCATTCGCCGATACCAAGCTCGCGGGCTTTTTGCTCCATGAGCTTGTAGGCGGCTTCATATTCGTTGGGAATCACTCCGTCCAGGATTGCATTCTTGACGAATTCCTTTATTATGCCTATCTGGTTGCACGGAGGCAGTCCGTACTTCTCCATAATGAGGTCGCCGGTGATGGGATTCTTGAAGTTGCGGATGCGGTCTTTCTCCTCCACTTCGATGATTTTCTGCATCACGAGGTCGTAGTTGTGCTTGTAGAGCTCGACCTTCTTGTCGTTTTTGGATGTGATGTCGGCCTTGCAGAGGATCATCAGGTCCTCGAGGTCGTCCGAAGCGTCAAAGACGAGACGGCGGACCGCCGAGTCGGTGACTTCGTCGGTGACGAGGGCGATGGGACGCATATGGAGCTGAACGAGCTTCTGCACGTATTTCATCTTTTCGTTAAGCGGCATTTTCAGCTGCTTGAACACGCCCGGAACCATCTTGGCTCCCACGAAGTCGTGATTATGGAAAGTCCAGCCGATGGCCGGATCCCACTTCTTGGTGGCGGGCTTGCCTATGTCGTGCAGCAGCGCGGCCCAGCGCAGCCACAGGTTGTCGCTCACTTCGGCGACGTTGTCCAGCACCTGGAGGGAATGCTTGAAGTTGTCTTTGTGGCCGCGACCCTCCATCGTCTCGATGCCCTTGAGGTTCGCCACGACAGGCAGTATGATGCTAAGCAGATCGCAGCTGTCGAAGAGCTCGAAACCCCTTGAAGGCTTGGGTGCCAGCAGAATCTTGTGGAGTTCTTCGGCAATGCGCTCCTTCGACAGGATTTCCAGCCTGCTGCGGTTGCGGCGGATGGAATCTATGGATTCGGGGACGATGGTGAGTCCGAGCTGGGTGGAGAACCTTATGGCGCGGATCATCCTCAGGGGATCGTCACTGTAGGTGGTGTCGGGGTCGCAGGGGGTGCGGATTATGCCGTTGTTGAGGTCCTGAATGCCGCCGAACGGGTCTACCAGCTCTCCGAAGTCTTCATCCTGCAGGCTGAAGGCCATCGCATTGATGGTGAAGTCGCGCCGCAGCTGGTCATCCTCCAGGGTGCCGTTCTCCACTATCGGGTTGCGGCTGTTGCGGTTGTATGATTCCTTACGGGCGCCCACAAATTCGACCTCGATGCCTTTGTAACGCAGCATCGCCGTGCCGAAATTCTTGAACACAGAGACTTTGGTGCGCAGCCTCGAAGCCACCGAAGCGGCCAGTTCGATGCCGCTGCCTTCCACGACTATGTCTACATCGTTGCTGGGACGGTGCAGGAACCAGTCCCTGACGTAGCCGCCGATGACGAAGGCCCGTACGCCGAGCAGGCGGGCCTGCTCGCTTACTATCCTGAATATGCTATGGTCAAGGGGACCTTTCATGCCGCTATTTCGCTGTATTTTGGAATCGCCGTGATGAATTCGAAGCTTCCCGTGGTATGGTCGAGCTTCGCCAGGCAGGTCTTGCGGCCGTTGGTTATCATAATGTAATCAACGCCGAGCACCATATTGTACCGTACCACCTGGTCGATGACTTTGCCGGTGAGCCTGACCGAAGGGGCCTTGCACTCCACCAGCAGGGCGGGGGTCAGGTCCTTGCGGTAGACGATCACGTCGGCGCGGTACTGCAGCCCGTTGAACTTGAATCCTTGCTCCACTGCGATGTGGGTGGAGGGAACTTCCATCACTTCCATAAGGCTTGCAATGACGCCCTGGCGTACTTCTTCCTCGGGAGTGCGCTCTACGTATTTCTTGCGTATGGGATCGAAGATCTGCGACATGGCGGGCCGGCTAAGCTCGTTGCAAAGATACTCAAAAATAATTACCTTCGCCTTACGTATCCATATGGCAAAAAACACTTCAGACACAGTCCAGCAGTTCGCTGCCATCGAGGCCGACATCCTTGCCGGCCGTTTCAGCCCGTACTATCTTCTTTTCGGCAAGGAGCATTTCTACATCGACAGGCTCTGCTCGCTGATTATGGACAGGGCTCTTCCTCCGGAGGAGAGGGATTTCGGGCAGCTGGTGTTCTACGGGGCGGATGCCGACCCGGCACAGGTCGTGAGCGCGGCCAGGCAGTATCCGATGATGGTCTCACGCCAGGTTGTAGTGGTCAAGGAAGCCCAGATGATGAAGAAGATCGAGATTCTGGCCGACTACTATTCCAATATCGTCCCGACCACCATTCTGATAGTCTGCTACAAGACCCCCAACGACAATACCAGCACCAAGAACATAGACAAGCGCACCAAGTTCTACAAGGATGCCTCCAAGGTCGGAGTAGTGTTCGAATCCAATCCCGTCCCGGAAGGCAGGATTCCGCTCTGGATAGAGAAGTACGTCTCGTCGAAGGGAATGGAGATAACCCCGGATGCATCGATGATGCTGGCCGAGGCCTGCGGCACCGACCTGAACAAGATCGCCCTGGAGGTGGACAAGCTCTCACGCCTTTTCGGCGAAGGGGAGCAGAAGCGCATAACCGCCGACACCGTGGAGGAAAATGTCGGGATCAGCCGTGATTACAGCGTGTTCGAGCTCACCAAGGCCTTGTCGTCGAAGGATGTGGCTGGCTGCTACAAGATTGCGGTGTTCTTCGGCCAGAGTCCCAAACGCTTTCCGATACAGATGGTGATGGGCGCACTGAGCAGCCATTTCATCAAGATTCTCAGATACCACGCTGCGGTGGCCGACCGCGCGTCCCGCCAGGAGATAGCTTCGGCCATCGGCATCAATCCCTATTTCATCGGAGAATATGAGACAGCCGCACGCAACTATCCTCTCAAGAAGTGCATGAAAGTGATAGCCACTCTTCGGGAATACGACTATCGCAGCAAGAGCAACGCCCGCGGCAGCGCCGACGACGGCGAGCTTATGCTTGAAATTGTCTCAAGAATACTCAACGGATAGTCTTTCAGGGCAGAACTACGTCGACAATCTGTCCTATCTTAGTGCTGTCGTAAGGCCTTTCAACCTTTATGTAGTTGCGTGTGTAGCCGAACATCCTGCCACCCTTGTCGGTGCTCTCGAACAGCACCTGCTCGTGACGGCCTTCATTAGCCTTGCAGAACTCCGTATGCAGTCTGTCGCACAGTTCCTCGAGCATTTCCACCCTTCTGGTCTTGACGCATTCCTGCACCTGGGGCTTCATGGCCGCGGCTACCGTGCCCGCCCTGCGGGAATAGGGGAAGATGTGTATGAACGCGGGAGCGATCCTTTCGAGGAACCTGTAGGTCTCGAGGAAGTCTTCGTCAGTCTCACCGGGGAAACCCGCGATGACGTCAATGCCGAAAAATACGTTGTCCATTTTTGAACGGATGTAATCGATCTTTCTCGCGAAAGTTTCGGTGTCGTAACGGCGGTGCATCGCAGCAAGAGTCTTGTCACAGCCGCTCTGCAGAGGGATGTGGAAGTGGGGGAGGAACTTGGTGCCGGAAGCGATCCAGTCAACGATCTGCTCTGTGAGCAGGTTTGGCTCGATGGATGAGATGCGGTAGCGCTCGATTCCCTCCACCTTGTCGAGGGCCTTGAGCAGGTCGAGGAAAGACTCTTTGGTGCTCTTGCCGAAGTCGCCTGTGTTGACGCCGGTGATTACAACTTCCTTGATTCCGGCGGCTGCTATCTCGCGGGCCTGGGCGGTCAGTTCTGCAATGGAGATGTTGCGGCTGGCACCTCTTGCCAGAGGCACAGTGCAGTAGGTGCAGAAATAGTCACAGCCGTCTTGAACCTTGAGAAATGAACGGGTCCTCTCGCCGGAAGAATATGCGCCCATGAAATTGACGGCATCAGCCCTCGGGCTGTTGAAGATCCCGCCAGGACCTTCTGTCGCCACTTCCACCGTCCTGCCCTTGTCCCTGGCTCCAAGGACTGCGTACACTCCCTCCAGGGACGCTATCTCTTCGGGTTTCAACTGGGCATAGCATCCTGTGACGACTATGCGCGCCTGCGGATTGGTCTTGTGGAGGCGGCGGATGATGTTGCGGCATTTCTTGTCGGCGTGTTCGGTCACCGAGCAGGTGTTGATCACGTATACGTCGGCGGCAGAGGTCGCCTCTACGCGGCGCCAGCCCCTTTCCACGAAGGCGCGTGCCATAGTTGAGGTCTCTGCGTAATTCAGCTTGCAGCCGAGGGTGACGAACGCGACGGTTTTCTCCATATCAGCAGTTGATTGTTACAGATGCGTAGCCCTGGCCTCTGGGCTCGTATTTACCGTCGTAGGGAGGGTTGAACTTGGTGACTGTGACCGAACAGTTGGCTATCTGGTGAAATTGGGCTCTAATGGCCTTTCCTATGCGGCCAGCCACGTGCTCCAGCAGGTTGGAAGGCTCTTCCATCTCCGTGGCCACAATCTTGTAGAGTTCTGAATAGTCGATGCTGTCTTCCAGAGCATCGCTCTCAGCCGCCCTGCTCAGGTCCAGGTTGCATTCAAGGTCGACCTGAAAGTCATTTCCGTGCTGTCTTTCCCATTCCAGGCAGCCGTGGAATGCGAAGAAACGCATTCCGGTCAGGGTTATCTTGTCGAGATTGCCGTTCATTCTATGCGGATATTATGAATACGCAGGGACGCTTGCCGATGGATACCGGCGCCTTTTTCCACTGTGCCACAGTCCGTGTCTTTATGTACTGTGTGGGCAGGGTGATGTCGGCAGCCACGCAGATCCGAGTCGTGTCCTTACAGACTTCGAGCATATCTGCCAGCATGGCGTCGTTGCGGTAGGGGGTTTCTATCAAGATCTGGGTCTGGCCTGTCTGGGCCGAGAGTTTCTCAAGTTTGCGTAGGCTCTCCTTGCGCTGCTGCGGCTTGACCGGAAGATAGCCGTTGAATGCAAAGCTCTGGCCGTTCATTCCCGAAGCCATCAGTGCGAGCATCAGCGACGAAGGCCCGGTCAGGGGGATGACATCTATGTCGTGTTCCTGGGCCAGTTTCACGAGCGCAGCACCGGGGTCTGCCACGGCGGGAAGCCCGGCCTCGCTCAGAAGACCGACGTCGCGTCCGTCCAGAAGCAGCTGGAGATAGCGTTCGGCATCCTGTGCAGTCGAGTGCTCGTTGAGTTCGTGCAGTTCCAGGCCTTCGATCTTCCCCTTGAGACCGGCGGCCGACAGGAAGCGCCTTGCGGTGCGTATTTCTTCGACCACGAAAGTGTCGAGCCTTGCCACGGCGTCAAAGACGGGGTCGGGCAGCACATAACGCAGGTCGTCGCCTCCGAGAGGTGTGGGGATGAGAAATAAATGGCCTTTCATATATGCAAAGGTATGGAAAATTAGTACATTCGCAGAATATTAATTGCTTATGCGGATCACATTCTTCGGCACAGGAACATCCCAGGGCGTCCCGGTCATCGGATGCCACTGCCCGGTGTGCCTCTCCGAGGATCCAAGGGACAAGAGACTGCGCACAAGCGCTCTCATCGAAGCCGACGGGCAGAAGATACTCATCGACGCCGGTCCCGATTTCAGGTACCAGATGCTGCGTTCCCATACAGAACACCTGGATGCAATCCTGCTCACACATAACCATAAGGACCATACCGGAGGCCTGGACGATGTGCGCGCCATCAATTTCCTGGAGAGGCGCTCATTCCCGATCTATTGCGAAGAGTATGTGCAGGAATCCCTGAAGCTGGAATATGCCTATGCCTTCGATTCTGACAAGATTTATCCCGGCAGTCCGCGTTTCCTTCTCCAGACAATAGGTCCCGACCAGCCATTCAGTGTAAACGGTGTGGAAATAATCCCCATCAGGGCATTCCACGCAAAACTGCCGGTACTGGGCTTCAGGATAGGGACCATCGGCTATATAACCGATGCCAACTGCATTCCCGAAGAAGAGTTCGAGAAGCTGCGCGGTCTGGACGTGTTCGTTATAAACTGCGTGACCTACAAGCCCCACCCCTCGCACTTCGGCCTGGACGAGGCACTTGCAGTGATAAAGAGGGTGGGTGCCGGAAAGTCATTCATCACCCACATATCCCATCGGCTGGCCCCATATTTGCAGTTTGCAGCATCACTCCCCGAAGGTGTGTATCCTGCATATGACACCCTGACAGTAGAAGTATGAAACGGTTTGCAGCTATAATCCTGGCATTTGCACTGACACTCCCGTCCTGCATAAAGCTGGATACCCCGCGTCCTCAGAAATTCTCCCGGACCGTGCTGATGTATCTCGCGTGCGACGGCAACAACCTGCAGCCATATGCCGAGACCGACCTTGCCAATCTCGTGCGGGGCCGTCTTCCCGTCCGTACCAACAAGGACGAGGCGATGCTGATATTCCTCGATGACGGCAGCGGCACACCCTCGCTCCACAGATATTACTCTACATCAGAAGGAAATGTCGTCAAGGAACTGGTCAAGCTTTACGACAAGAATTTCAACAGTGCCGACGCCGACCATTTCAAGCGGGTGCTGGACGATGTCGAATATTTCTTCCCAAGCGACCATCGCGGCCTGATACTCTGGTCTCACGGCACCGGCTGGCTTCCTCCCGGATATTACGCCCATCCCAAGGAATCCCAGTCCGCAGCGTCGAAGTCGTTCGCTCAGGAAGGAGAAACCGAAATGGACATACGCTACCTGGCCGACGCCATTACCCGCCACTACGAATTCATCCTTTTCGACAGTTGTCTGATGGCTACGGTAGAGGTGGCATATCAGCTTCGCGACAAGACCGACTATATCATAGCCAGTTGTGCCGAGGTGCTTGTGGACGGCTTCCCCTATACATCCCTGACGGATGATTTCTTCTATGACCACTCCCAAGGAACGGCAGGCCTCAGGGATATTTGCGACAGGTATTACCAATTCTACAACTCACTGAGCGGAATGAGCCGCACGGCAACTGTTTCACTCATTGACTGCCGTCATCTTGACGAGCTTGCGGCCGTATGCAGGAGGATCTACAATGCCCACCGCAGCGATATGCCGTCGGTTGACCCCAACTCCGTGCAGCGCTATTATACCGGTGACAAGCATTGGTTCTACGACCTGAGCGACTATGTCAGCAAGTTCGCCACCGACAGCGAGTTCTCAGAGTTCTCTAGGACGATGGACCTCTGCGTGCCCTATAAGCTGGCGACAGACTGGATTCTCAGCGTCGTGAGAGTCAGGACCCACAGCGGACTGAGCACATATATCCCGATCACGAGCGCCACCTATCTCAACAACTATTACAAAACCCTTGATTGGACGCAAGATACGGGTGTCTTGCAATAATTTTTGATATAATCCTTTTTTTTGTACTTTTGCCGCGCAATATAAAACACTCTGTGTGTTTTGGTGCAATGGGAAAAGGGACGGTCCTGTGGCCCGTCCTGATTTGAGTAACACATTTTTAAGTTTTTATCAATGAAACATTATGCAATCGCCGGCACTTCACGCAAAGTCGGCTCAAAGGCGGATATCAGAGAAGTCCGCAAAGCAGGCAAGGTTCCCTGCAATTTCTATGGTAACGGTGTGGAGAATGTAGCTTTCGCTATCGACGAGAAAGAATTCGTGACTTTCCTCAGCCAGCCCGCTTCATTCATCATCGACCTCGACATCGACGGAAAGAAATGCAACGCCGTTGTCCGTGAAATTCAGTTCCATCCTGTTAACGACAGACCTCTCCACGTAGATTTCGTAGCCGTATCAGATGACAAGCCCATCACTATCGACGTTCCCGTACGCATCTTCGGTAACTCAGAAGGCGTAAGGCAAGGTGGCAAGCTTTCAGTGAATGTACGCAAACTCCGCGTCAGCGCCCTTATGGCTGACCTTCCGGATGAGCTTCCCGTAGACATCACTACCCTCAAGCTCGGAAAACGCATCAACGCAGGTGACCTTCACTACGACAAGGTGAACATCGTTACCCCGAAGACTGCTATCGTTTGCGCCGTCAAGGCTACCCGCAACGCTGTCGCTGCAGCTGCTGAGGCTGAAGCCAACGCTTAATTTGCTTAAAGACGGGTATGAATTACTTGATCGCAGGATTGGGTAACATCGGCGCTGAATACGCACTCACCCGTCACAATATGGGATTTATGGCATTGGATGCCCTTGCCGGGGCATCCAATGTTGTTTTTTCTACGGAGAGATACGGCAGCATCGCCGAATTCCGTCTGAAGAACAACATAGTCACCCTTCTCAAGCCCTCTACCTATATGAATCTCAGCGGCGAAGCCGTGCGCTATTGGCTGAAGAAGCTCAATATTCCCCTGGAGAACCTGATGGTGGTCGTTGACGATTTCGCCCTCGATTTCGGTACCCTGAGGATGCGCAAGAGAGGCAGCACAGGCGGCCATAACGGCCTGGAGAGCATAGATTATTGTTTGGCAACAGACAACTACGCCCGTCTGAGAATAGGCATAGGCAACGGATTCCTCCCCGGAGGTCAGGTCGATTTCGTGCTGAGCGAACTTCTGCTCGAAGAGAAAAGAGCGCTCCCGCAGCTGCTCGAACGCACGACAGCCGCCATCAGACAGTATGTTCTTGAAGGTATCGACAGGGCTATGACACAGTGCAACGCGAAGTCGGCTCAGATGCCGTCGCCGCTTCAGTCGCCGTCGAAGGAATCGGACGAATCCCACAGAGAGTCGTAGAGACCGTCCATCTCCCTCCTTTCCTTTTTTGTAGGGCGCCCGGCTCCCCGGTCCCTTTTCACGAAGAATGTCTCCACGGGGGCATTTATTTTTTTCAGTTCACTCTCGGGGGTGAGATTCTGGGCATATTTCTCGACTTCCTTGGCGCCCTGCCGTTTCTCAATGGGCAGAAGCACCTTGTAGGTATAGTGAATGGCTCCCTTGCGTACGGAAACGACATCTCCGCCCTTGACTTCCTTGGACGGTTTTGCATCCTGGCCGTTGACGGTGACTTTGCCGCCCTTGCAGGCTTCTGTGGCATCTGCCCGTGTCTTGAACACCCTGATGGACCACAGGAATTTGTCTATTCTTGTAGAATCAGCCATATCTTATCCGTTGATGTAATCGTCTTTTTCGTTTTCTTCGACCTTGACGTAAGTTTCAAGCACTGATGATCCCTGGCGGGTGGGAACGATGAGGCATTCTTCTAGGGATGCGGGAATGAGTATCAGCTGCCCTTTCTCGAGTTTATATGCCTGGTTGCGTCCGTCAGCCTGCGGCGCCTGGACCTCCACTGAACCTTCAATGCAGATGTATATGATGAAACTGTCCGACTGCTCGGGATTGACGAGATATGGCCCGGTCAGGCCGATTTTCGTGAGGGTGAACCTGTCGGTGTCGAAAATGGCCTTGCCACTTTGGGGCTTGCGGACAATGCATCCTTCTGCATCCAGTGCGTGGAAATCGATGATGTCGATGGCCTCTTCCAGGTTCATCGCGCGTGCGGTGGCCGGGTTGTTCTCACGGCCCCAGTCGTAGAGTCTCAGGGTGATGTCGCTCGACTGCTGCACCTCCGCTATCACGAGACCTCCGCCTGCGGCGTGCACAGTGCCGGGATTGATAAGGTAGCATTCGCCCTTTTTAGGATGAAACTCGTTCAGCAGCTTGTCTGCGTTTCCCTGCTTGCAGGCCTGGTAAAACTCCTCCGCAGTGACGTCTTTCTTGAATCCAAGCCAAATCACGGCATCGTCGTCGGCCTCCAGTACGTACCAGCATTCCTTCTTGCCATAGCTGTCGTAGCGCTGTGCGGCAGTCGTGTCATCGGGATGGACCTGTACGCTAAGCCTGTCGTTGATGTCCAGGAGCTTGATCAGCAGCGGGAACTGGTTGCGGTATCTGTCATAGACTGCGTCGCCCACCAGGTCGCCCAGATAGGTCTCGAGTACGTCTTCAAGCGTGTTGCCTTCGAGGAATCCCTCGCTGACGACGCTCTCGTCGGAGCCCATGTCGCTCAGGATCCAGCTTTCGCCGATATGGTCGGGATCGAGGCCGGCGGATTCTTCGCCCTCGGGCAGGTGCTGGTTATAAACTGTCGTCAGTTTTCTCCCACCCCAGACCCGGTTCTTGAGGATCGCATTGAACTTCAAAGGATGCAGCTTCGTCATGGTTGTCCAGTTTTTTGTAAAGCAGATAGATTATTGCGCAAAGGACTGCGAGGGCAGAGAAGAAGACTATGGCATAGGTACCTTTGCCCATCACTGAAGAGAGGGTCTGGTTGACGCCGATCTCAGGGAAGAGCAGTGTCAGTGCGGCAGAGGTCGCATTGTTGACGAAGTGCATGAAAATGCAGGCCCAGATGCTGTGAGTCTTGTAGTAGATCCAGCCGAAGAAGCATCCGAGGATGAAGGCGGGGATGGCCTGCCAGGGGTTGAAGTGTATCAGGGCGAATATGAACGCAGACCAGAGGATGGCTTTCACCACACCTTTCTGGACCAGTATGCCCCTCATCATATTGCCTCGGCAGAGAAGCTCTTCGCAGATGGGTGCGAGTATTGCTGTCGAAACGATAAGGTCGACAGGTTTCGATGCGTCGAATGCCGCGTTGAAGGCCTCCTGAATGAAGTCAGGCATCGGAATCCAAGAAACCAGCGGCTCTGTGACAATTGAAAGGGCCCACACGGCGACTGCAAGCAGAACGAACAGGGGAAATGCGCCCAGTTTGCCGAAATGCGGCTTGTTGATCCAGACATAGGTCGGTGCATCCAGCACCGGAGTCGCATTTTTCTTCGCCTTGGCTGCAATGTACCAGAAAGGCGGAATCATTGTAAGTATATATGATATAGATGTGGCCAGTGCCGTGTTCTTTACGAGCAAGGTTCCGACTCCGCCGACCAGGCTTCCGAGAAAGATGAAAATGAGCACGAGAATCCAGCTCTCACTGAGAGTGGGATAGAAATACTTGAAATTACTTGATTTGAACATAAAGCTCTCTATGATTGCAAATTTGCGTAAATATACAAATTTTGGATTAACTTTACACACTGAAATGTCGTGCCCGTATGGCTCTGTTCGCGAATATCAAGGATAAGGTCAAGACTCTCAGAGAAAAGAGCCTCGTATGGAAAATCGTGCTGAACAAGTACGTCATAGCCACCATCATTTTCCTGATCGTGATAGGCTTTGTGGACCGCAACAACTCGATAGTTCTGTTCCGCAGCCTGAACACCATTTCCGACCAGAACAGGCAGAAGCTGTATTACCGCAATGCCACGGATGCGACTACCGACAAAATCAATCAGTTGACCTCGAATGCCGATACTCTCGAGATGTTCGCGAGGGAACAATACTATTTCCAGAAAGATTCAGAGGTCATTTATCTATTGGAATTTGACGATGAAAACTAGGTTTCTGTCATTTATGACAATATTGACGGCCATTCTGTGCGGTTGTCAGGAACCGATGGACCCCGAAGTGGCCGTTATGCAGCCGGCAAAGAAGTTCATCTATGAGCAGATGGAATATTACTATTATTGGAACACCGAGCTTCCGGGCAATGTGAGATATACCGGAAGGGAATCTGTCGAGGATTTCTTCGAAAGCCTGCTGGTGAGCAAGGACCGCTGGAGCTGGATGGAAACTGGAGAAGAGTATGCCGCCGAAGAACAGGGCTCTTCATACGGAACATATGGAGCATCGCTTGCCCAGCCGCTGGAATACTATCACGACTATGACGTCAAGGTGAGATATGTGTATCCCGGTTCTCCTTTCGACAAGGCAGGTGTGAAGAGGGGATGGACCATCGCCTACATCAACGGCAAGAGCAAAGACGAACTTGTCAACAGCGGCAAGTTCAACGATGTCTTCTATAATCCTCCCACATCCAAACCCCAGACTTTCGTTTTCCGCGACCTTGAAGGAAAAGCCCGTGAGATGGATATTACGGCCGCAACTGTGCTCAATACCCGCCCTGGTCTGATTACGAGAATATTCGACTCGGAAGACTGGCCCGGACTGAACGAGAAGGTCGGCTACTTCAACTACCTCGGTTTCCAGGCTGGCCGCGATGCCAGCGGCAAACCGATGATCGATGACATCAAGGAGAGCATGCAGACGTTCCGTGCAGCTGGCGTGAAAAAACTGATTCTCGACCTGCGTTACAACGGTGGGGGAGATTCCCGCGCCAGCGACACCCTGATAAACTATCTCGCACCTGCGTCTGCCGTAGGGCAGGTATATGTGACCAGAACACACAATTCAAACCTTCGCAAGTACGACAAGTCCTATTCGGTAACCCGCATCAAGGATGCAGGAGGCAACGACTTGTCTCTCAATCTTGACAGGCTCTATATAATTACAGGTCACGGCACAGCCTCTGCGAGCGAGATGACTCTCAATGGCCTGAAGACGATGATGGCGGTAGAGCAGGTCGGCGACACGACCTACGGCAAGCCCAACGGTATGTATGTTCTGCTTTATCCGGACGACAGGCGTTATCAGAACGAGTACGACAACGATATCTTCACCCATCTGGAGTATGCTTTCTTGCCTATCTGTTTCTACAATTGCAACGGAGCCGGCCAGAACATTCCGGATGACGGCCTTAAGCCTGTCGAAGGTCTGCGTCCCGACGATCTCTATCACGATTTCGGCCCGCAGGAAGACAATATTGCCGCCTGCCTCTACCACATAGTCAACGGCAGCTATCCCGCGCTGCCGGATCCACGCACCGTCGTGTCGCACAGCGAGACGAAATCCGTTGTCGGAATGCAAGATGCACGGCTTCCTGAAGATGCGAGAGACCCGAATTATGGCGTTTTTAAAGTCAAATCTTTTTAAACACAACAATTTTTTGGATAATAGAAAATCAATAGTTAAATTCGCTTATCAGAAATCACAACAACCTAAAAACTAACACCATGGACAAACTCCTTGCACAAATCCAAGCTGAGATTGATGCTTTCACCAAAAACGCCGAAGCACAGGCTGTAAAGGGCAACAAAGCCGCCGGTACCCGCGCACGCAAGAATGCTCTTGAAATCTCTAAATTGATGAAAGAATTCAGAAAAGAATCTCTCGACGCAGCAAAGAAATAATCTTTCTGACCTTGTGTAAAATGAGAAGAGAGTCCCATGGGGCTCTCTTTTGTTTTCAGATGATTCCTTCCGGTATGACGATGCCGGTTTTCATCGTCTCGTTCCATAGCCAGATGCAGGAGCCATCGCTCTGCACGTTCTGCAACTTGAGGAACACAAGAGTCACGTTCTGGTCGCCGGTCATATATTCCACCTGATAGGAAGAAGATGCAGACTGCGAAGAACTGCGGATGCTCAGGAATGCGCCCTGGTCGTCCCTTTGGATGCGGAAAGATCCTTCTTCAGTGCTCCAGGCCTTCTGATAATACAAATCGTCGTAGGTTATGATGCCTTCGGCATTGATATAGAGTCCGATGTCCGTCTTCTTCAGGAAAGCCTTCAGACTTTCCGACCTGGTGTCGACGGGCGGATCTGGCGGATATGGAGGCGTAGGCGGAACGGGCCCTCCGCAGTGGCAGGCCATCAGGATGACAGCCATCATTGCGAGCGCAGGTCTCGAGGCTATTTGAAGGATGCGTCTCATTCCACCGTTATCGTCTTTTCCAGATGTTCCCAGGACATGCCGTCCATGGAATATGATACCTTGAGCAGGTGTTTGCCCCTGCCCGTGAATGTAATGTTCTGTTCTGAACAGGCCTGTCCGTCATAGTACCAGGTCTGCTGCTGCGGCTCGCTCTCAAGGTTGATGATTTGAAGCCGAAGGACGTCTCCGACATTGAACGGGTTCTTTCCGATGGCAATAAGAGGATAGTCGGTGAGGTCAGGTATGGTCGAGAATTCAATGTGGTATTTCTTTCCTTCGACGCCGTCCTTGCTGGCAAGGATGTCGCAGACATAGGTTTCTCCGGCTGCCAGGTTGTTGAAAGTATACCCATTCCCTTCGGGGTATACTGTTTCCATAAGGATGCTCCTGGCAGAGCCCCAGCGGATGAGCCAGGTGGCATCGTTCTCCTTGTCGGCCTCCCATTCCAGCCGTGCGTCTCTCTGGTTTGCGAAAACGTTGCACTCGAGCACCTGGGGCAGACTCCAGTAAATGTCAGGCACGATGTTGAATTCGGCTGCTCCAGTATAGGTCTCGGTCAGGTTTCTGAAACCATATCCCACCCCGTCGCCGTCCCATTGCCAAAGGGCGTCATTCTCGTTAGAGACAATGACGGTAGTGCCGGTGCTGCCCGGGTAGAAGACGGCCGAGATTTCACCAGCGCCGGTAACGTCGACCAGTGCAGCACAGGGATGTTCGGAGCAGCAGTTGACGGCGTTGACTTGCCATCTCTCCGCTGCGGTCATCGAACCTGCAGTGTTCAGTGACTTGTCGATATGGTATACGAGAAGCCCGCTGCCCCCCGCATAAGCGTCCCATTTTGAACCGCTGCGGTATTCTATGAGGAAATATTCGCCGTCATTTGACGTGGGAATTCTCAGCGCCGTGTTTGAGATCTCTATTGACGGAAGGAAATACTGGCGTCCTGCCACGACATCTTCGGTGTGCAGGAGGCCCAGCAGTTCTCTCTCTACCGCACCTAACCAGGGCGGGGTAAGGCCGTTGTTGTTGAGGTTTCCCTTGTCCATAATGGATATGCTGCCGAACAGAGGAGAGCTGGAGCCTTCGGCATCTCCGTTGACGTCATAGAGGTCGGGGAGTCCGATGGTGTGGAGCAGTTCGTGGCAGATCGTGCCTATTCCTGCCGTGTTCATATGGCCGGTGCCGGAGAATTCGCTGTAGCAGGCCACCTGGCCCAACTTCTTTCCCGAGAAGTATTTCCTCAGCCTTTCCAGGTTGTCGTTCATCGGCCATATCTCAGCGGGATTGTCGCTCTCCGCTTCGTTGTTGCCGGGAAATATTACGAATACATTGTCGATTATGTCGTCGCCGTCGCTGTCGAAGCGGGAGAAATCGACTCCTGCGGCTTCTGCTGCCGCACAGGCGTGGAGAAACAGGTCGTTGATGTGGCCGTCCAACCCGGAGTTGTTGTTCCCTCCGTAGTAAGAGGCTTTTTCAGGCAGGGTCACGGGATCGAGGATGCTGAAGCTGAACTGGAAAGCACTTCCCAGATTGTCCTCCATATATGTCGTCACACTGCCGGTGACATCGGTGGCATTGACCGGATAGCTGTTGAAAAGATATTCAAGCCAGGCTTGGGGGTCAGGCTGCGAGAATGCCACATCCTGGAAACGGGCCGGTATCACTGCGGCGTTGATGGTGACCTGGGGACTCTGTTCGTTGGCGGCTCCGGCCGAAACGGCATCAGAACCTGCGATGGCCATCAGAAAGGCGGCAGTCAATATGTGCATCAGCCGTTTTATGATCGGTTTCATGAGTACAAAAAGCCGGGTCCAACTTCCGAAGTTAACCATATTCTTTTATCTTTGCAAACAGCCATATGCATCTATGAACCGTACTTCAGACTACCAGTTTACCATCATAGTTCCCTTTTATAATGAGGAGGAGAATACGGCTGCAATGGAAAGGAATATAGCAACCTTCCTGCCACTTTGCAGCAAGGCTCCCGCGTGTGCGCTGTTCGTGGATGACGGCTCCACAGACGGAGGCTCTGCCAAGGTCAGGGAGTTCTGTTCGAGGCACAAGGATTTCTTCTATTTGGGACTGGAACGCAACACGGGCCTGAGCGGTGCATTGAAAGCGGGTTTCGACAATTGCTGTTCACCTTTCCTGGGCTATATAGATGCGGATTTCCAGACTGATGTGATGGATTTCAATCTGCTGCTGAAGTATGCCGACCAGTACGAGATGGTCACCGGAGTCAGGGCCAAACGCAACGATGGTTTTGTAAAAAGGGCGTCAAGCCGTTTTGCCAACTGGTTCAGGAGACTGTTTACTCATGACAATATGTCAGATACCGGCTGCCCGCTCAAGGTTATACGTACTGATGTCGCACGTCGCTTCCCGATGTTCACCGGTATGCACCGTTTCCTCCCGGCTCTGACGCTGATGGCATCAGGCAAGGTGAAGCAGGTTGAGGTGAGGCATTATCCCCGCACAGCCGGCCATTCCAAGTACCACCTTTTCAACCGGCTCTTAGGCCCACTGGGAGATTGTTTCGCCTACCGGTGGATGGCAAAACGATATATAGATTACATTATAAAGGAAAACACGCTGAATGAACAGTAGCTGGTATATCTATGCTTTAGGCTTTGTTGCACAAGGATTGTTCTCTGCCCGGATACTGGTGCAGTGGCTGATGTCTGAGAAGCGCCGCAAAGTGGTTAACCCCACCATTTTCTGGGTGCTGAGCCTGATAGCTTCGATAGTCTATTTCGTCTACGCTTATCTGCGCAACGACTTTTCCATAATGCTCGGGTTGTTCATCTCCTATTTCATCTACCTGTGGAATATGGGAATGAAAGGCGTATGGAAGAAACTGCCCGACGCTGTAAGGGTACCTCTGGTGTCAATCCTCATCGCCCTTCCTTTCGTGGCGGTGTCAGTCCTGTTCCTGAGAGACCCTCAGTCAGCGGTGGCTAATCTCTTCCGAAACGACCTCATACCCGGCTGGATGATAGTTATGGGTACTGTAGGCCAGCTGGTATTCACAGTCCGATTCATCTATCAGTTCCTTTATTCCCGCAAGCGCAACGAGTCTCTGCTGCCCGTCGGTTTCTGGATAATCGGCATAGTGGGTGGAACTATCCTTGTTACCTATGGCGCTCTCCGTCACGACTGGGTTCTCCTTGTGGGGCAGGCTTTCGGACTGGTTACTTACATCCGTAACCTGATGATATGGAACAGAAGTCACCAAAGCTCATAATATTGTTCGGACTTTGTGCTGCCGCCCTGCTGCCGCTGATGCTTTTCAGGGACGCAACAGTCAGCAACGAACTCCGCTATCTCAGCATAGTGGATGAAGCTCTGCGCGAAGGACATCTGTTCGCTTTCACCAACCACGGATCGGCCTATGCCGATAAACCGCCGTTGTTTTTCTGGCTGATGATGGCTGGCCGCCTGGTTTTCGGCCGGCACTGTATGCTCTACCTGTCGCTGTTGTCTCTTGTCCCGGCATTCGTGACGGTGGCAGTGCTCGACCGATGGTGTGCAAGTGCACTACCGGGGCGTCTGCGCACAGCCGCAGCCGTCGCACTTCTGTCGACATTCTATTTCGCTGCAAGCGC
>JAEEGG010010125.1_pt1 | contig 20901 bp, 14 predicted proteins | sample 9134161 | NCBI WGS metagenome assembly JAEEGG01 (sample SAMN16246543, study PRJNA631951) | gut metagenome | biome: gut microbiome; feature: rumen; material: CR-attached | host: Bos | place: Iran: Karaj | collected 2018-10 | reverse complement strand
TAAAGTTGGTCGATACACCGTCGGCCAATCTGAAAGAGGTGAACTCGGATATCTTCAACGGAAGCGGTCTGCATTATGCCCGCTATCGTGCGGTGGAGTATTGTCCCTCGTACAAAGTCCCTTCCGGCAAGATGGCCAAACATATAACCGACTCGCTGGCCTCCATCTACCAGACGCATCTGGTCAAACGGTTGGAAAGCAGTTTCGATGCCTTCCGCCGCTCGCTCCACACCCTATTGGATGCCACGAGGGGGATGATAAAGATGTTCCAGGAAGACAAAGTCATCATCGCGCCCGAGCTGAATGTGAAAAAGTTGCAGTCTGACGGAGTTGAGTTGGATGAGATCATAGAACTGGCCATCGGTAAAGGATTCGACCAAAAAGAGATACTCTTCCATGCGGCCGACTTCAAGCCCGATTTCCTGCCGATGTTGGAGTATGATGCCGATGTGTTGGACAAGCTGTGCCAACGATGGGACAAAGTGAAATCCGACCCCAAGCTGGAACTTTTCATCAATATGCTGCAAGGGGAATTGTTCGACAAGGAGAAGAATCCCGGCGGTAAATTAGTGGTGTTCAGCGAAAGCGTGGATACCGTCAACTATCTGGAGAAAGAGTTGAAAGAGCGTCTGCACCGTGATGATATTCTGGCCGTGTGCGCCAAAAACCGCAAGCGACTTCAGAAAACGATTCAGGCCAACTTCGATGCCAAGTACAAAGAAGAGTGGCGTAACGACTACAACATCGTGATTACATCCGATGTGCTGGCCGAAGGCGTGAACCTGCACAGGGCGAATGTCATTGTCAATTACGACAGCCCGTGGAATGCCACGAGGTTGATGCAGCGCATCGGGCGTGTGAACCGTATCGGCTCCACCGCCACCGCCATCCACAACTACATGTTTTACCCTTCCGACCCCGGCGATGCCATCATCAGTTTGAAGAAGAACTCCCTCATCAAGCTGCAGAGTTTCCATTCCGCCCTCGGCGAGGACACCAAAATCTACTCGCACGACGAGCTGGTACACGAGTTCAAGCTCTTCAACACCGACGTGCGTGACGAAACCGACCGCAGTCTGGAGCTGTTGCGCGAAGTGCGAGTCCTCCACGACAACCATCCTTCGCTCTACCGCCGCATCAAGAATCTTCCGCCGAAAAGTCGCTGTGCCCGTCTCGGAGAGACGACACATCACACCATCGTCTATCTCGCCTCTCCCCTCAAAAAAGCCTTCTACCTCGTCGGCGACATCCCCCGCGAACTCTCCTTCCTCGAAGCCGCCGACATCTTCCATGCGGAACCCGACGAGGAAGCCGTGCCCTTCGGTGACAGCATACAACAGCATTACGAACAGGTGCAGAGTGCCATACGGCAATATACCCTTGACCAGCAGCGCGAATATCAGGAAGACAAGCTCAAAATCGGCAGCAAAGACAACGACGCCAAGAAAGCCGCCGCTTTTCTGCGCGAGGTGCGGCCTATGCTCGACGAAGAAGGTCGCAGCATCCTCGACCGTCTGAAGCAGATGGTGGAACGCGGCGCCTACAACCAGTTAGCCGATGCTCTCAACCGTATTTCGAGGAAGCAGAAGAAAGATCCCGTGCCGCTCACCAAGATACAGGAACAGCTTGAGGAATTGGACAGACGCTACAGCTACCCACAGCCACAGACTGAAACCAAGCAGGTGGCCTACACCACCGCCGACATCATTTTAAGCGAAACCTTCAAATAAACCCGACAATGAATACCGAAACCCTACGTCAGATTTTCAAATCGCCGTTCGACTACACCACTTACAGCCGCGAAGTCGTGCATCGCCTTTTCGGTTGCCACGATGTGGCCTCGCGTCCCGAATGGCTTGACACCAACGCCGAAGGCGACCAGAGTTTTTTCATCGGTCAGATGAATGATGCCGACCATCGTCTGCTCGGCTTCTTCTACACCCGCGTGGCCGATGGCGGCGATGTGCGTCGCAAGCGTGTGGGTCTGCGCAAGCTGATCAGTCCCTATCTGAAATACGATGTCGATGGGGCCATTGCCGTTTTCGACGACGGCCGGCACTGGCGTTTGTCCTACATCTGCGACCTCAAGGAGGGCAACACCTCGGCCAAACGGTTCTCCTACATCCTGGGTGACGAAAACGGGCAATACAAAACGCCGCTTGAGCGATTGGAGAAGGTGGCCAGACTGAATGGGCGTTTAACGCTGTCCGACCTCAGGGAATCCTTCTCGGTGGATGCGCTCAGCGATGAGTTCTTCGACGAATACCATCTCCATTACGACCGGATAGTGGCGAACCTCACGCAAGCTTATCGCAGAGACGTGCCATGGCGCGTCTCTACCGACGGAACATCCGACACCCGTCTCCACGACTACGTCAAAAAGATGATGGGCCGCATCGTGTTCCTCCATTTTTTGCAGAAAAAAGGCTGGCTCAACGGCAATCCGACGTTCCTGCGAGACCTGTTTTGCTCCAGTCCTCATCAAGCCGATTTTCTTGAACAGGTCTTGGAACCGCTCTTTTTCGGAATCTTCAACACCGAGCCGGAGCAGCGTGAGAAACTGTTTGCCGACGAACAGTGGGACCGGGGTTTGTTGAGACAGTGGGAGCATTTGCCGTACCTCAACGGCGGTTTGTTCGAGCGTGACGAAGTGGATAAGATGAACATCCGGCTGCCGGCTTCATTATTCAACGACCTTTTCACTTTCTTGGCCTCCTACAATTTCACCGTCGATGAAAACGACCCCGACGACGCCGAGATTGGTGTCGATCCCGAGATGTTGGGCAAGATCTTCGAGAGTCTGTTGGAGGACAACAAGGCCAAAGGCGCGTTCTACACCCCGAAAGAGATTGTGCGGTACATGTGCAAGGAGTCGTTGATCGCATATCTCAATGAACAATGTACAATGAACAATGTACAATTATCAAGTGCGATTCGTTCGTTTGTTGAGAATCACGAACTCCCCGATGAATTGGAACCCTATCGTGACATTCTCGACCGCGCCTTGCGTGAGGTGAAAATCTGCGACCCCGCCATTGGCTCCGGCGCGTTCCCGATGGGATTGTTGAACGAATTGTGGCGTTGTCGCGAAGCTATTTCGACATCGCACGTTGTAGAGACGCAAAATTTTGCGTCTCTACCCTCCCGTCTCTACCTCAAAAAGGAAATTATCGAGAACAACATCTATGGTGTGGACATCGAAAAGGGTGCCATCGACATTGCCCGTCTGCGGTTCTGGTTGAGCATCGTGGTTGACAGCGACGAACCCGAGCCGCTGCCCAACTTCGACTACAAGTTCATGCAGGGCAACAGCTTGATAGAGAGCTTCGAAGGGGTGGATCTAAGTCGGATGATGAGCAGCGAAGGTCAACACAGCAGTTTGGGGAAGGGCAGGCAGAAAGCGGGGGCGAACCAGCTGGGCATCGAGTTCGTGAGCACCGACACCAAGCGCAATCTCCAGCTGATGTTGCGGGAGTACTTCAGCCTCACCGACCACGTGAAGAAGGCGGAGGCGCGACGCGAGATCAACGACAGCGTGAAGAACTACATCCGTCATCAGGATCTCCGTCCCGAAGCTGTCGCCCGTCTCTCCTCTCTCGACCCCTCCGCCAACCAGGAGTTCTTCCTCTGGCACACCTGGTTCAAGGACATCTTCGACAAGGGCGGGTTTGACATTGTGGTGGGGAATCCGCCGTATGTGAATATTGCCAATATTAAGCCTGATGAATATCGGGAATTCTTGCAAAGATCATTCCGTTCGACTCGAAACAAATGTGATTTGTATGCCTATTTTATTGAAAGATCTTTTATGCTATCGTCTCCGAAAGGGATTATATCATTCATTGTTCCTGTAACGTGGAAAGCAACAGATAGTTTCAAAAAAATGCGGGAGATAGTTTTCAAGGAGCATTCTGTGTTACAGGTCGTAAATCTAAACTATGGAACTTTTGATGCCACAGTCAAGCCAATGATTATACTAATGTCTGCTCAATATAAGAACGATTATTGGATTGATGTCCGTCAAGAAAATTTTGAACCATTGTACCATATTTGTTCCCAAGAAATCATGCAGAATAGTAATTTGTCTATTGATACTGATACACCAGCAGTAGATAAAAAATTGTTGAAAGCTATCGAAGAGAATTGTACCACATTAGGCAATATTATACATTTTTCTCGTGGAATCAAAACCAGTAATGATAAAAGATTCATAAGTGTAATCCCTAAGGGTGATGAATATAAAAAGGTATATCGAGGCAGAAATATTCGTCCATATACTTTTATTTGGGCTGGCGAATACATTTGGTATCGTCCTGATCTAATGAAAGAGAAAGCAGGAAGTTTACCTCATTCAAAATCTTTTTTTGAAGTGCCCGAGAAACTAGTAATGCAGCGAATCGGAATGCAATTGTCTGTGGCTTATGACGACGAACAGAACTATTTTCTAGACACCGTTAATGTGTCACGATATGACTCGCTGGACAAGAACTATTCTTTGAAATTTTTATGCGGATTATTGAATTCGAAAGTGGTGAATTTTTGGTATCATAGAAAGTATCAATTACCTACGATAGGGGGATATGAGCTTGATTCTATCCCAATACCCAAAAACTTGGTCACAAAACAAAAAAACATCGTTGATTTGGTTGATAAGATTCTTGAAGCTAAACGTATTGACTCAGAAGTAAGTACATCTGTATTAGAAAGAAAGATTGACCAGTTAGTGTATGAGTTATACGAGTTGACACCCGAAGAGATTGCAATAATTGAAAAGGGGGCGTGATGCCCTTTTTTTCTTTTATTCGCCTAAGTTTGGGATTATTTTGTAATTTTGCTGAAATAAATTTGTTTGAAATGGGAAAGACAAATAAATCATTTTTGCGGTGGAATATTCCTGCTTTCATTATATCCTTATGTCTAATTGCGGTTTTTTGGGTGCCTCTTAACAACGCTATGGCGACTGTGTTTGTCAACCCGCTTTTAATGCATGTTAAAAACCATAGCGGTTTAGTACAGTTTGTGTTAATTGTTCTAATGGCTGTCTGTTACTTCTTTGTTTCCAAACAAATGAAACGTGAGTCGTGGTGGTCTATTAGACGCATCCTTACATTTGAGGTAATATGTGTTCTTATTATCTTCCGTTTCTCAGGTTTGTATGAGTTTTATGGAATAGGTCGTGGTTTTCCCTCCTATCTGGATGTCGTTGCCATCCTTGCCGTTGTCGTTGAAATTTATGCTATTTTTTGGAATGTTCTCTCGAGTTGTAATAATACATCAACCGAGTCAGAATACACCTCATTCTTTATAGATCAACCTACAAAAAAAGATGAACTCAAAAGAAAGTCCTATGCGCAAGTTTTGGTGGAAAAAATTGTTTCGACATTTTCTATAAAACAATTCAATGATACCGAAAACCATGATATGGGATCATTTACTGTATTGCTTAGTGAACGTTATGGTCAAGGCAAATCATCGTTCTTTGAACAAATTAAGGGTGTCTGTTCCGATAAGAACATTGAAGTTATAGAATTTAAGCCATGGCTTAGCAATGATTCAGGACAAATGATATTTAACTTTTTCAATCTTCTTAGGGAGAAGTTGGGCTTCCATGATAAAGAGTTACGCAAGTTGTTGCAATCGTACGCTATCGTTGCTTCTGACCACATTACAGGTAAAGCAGCAAAAGCATCCTTAAACCTTTTTGATTCGATTTCTATTGAAACACAACATGATAGAATTTCACAAATACTTCAAGAGGAAAGGAAGCTTCGCGTAGTCTTGATTGACGATGTCGATAGGTTGCAAACTGACGAGCTGCTGGCTTTGATAAAACTAATCAGAAATACTGCTGATTTTCCGTATATAGCGTATGTAGTAGCTGCGGATAAAGCAGCCGTAAAAGAAACGTTAAGATCTGCATCAATAAGTGATACTGAAGTATATCTGAAAAAGTTTTTTAACTTTGAATTGCTGTTCCCTGCTGATGATGATAACGTTTTGGGCAAATTGACAGATAGAATAGCTGAGATATTAAAACAGTTTGGATATACATCTCAAAACATCAAAGAGATAGAAGACAATATAAACAAACATCCACAATATTATACACCTGTTTTTCCCAATATGCGTGATGTGTATCGTTTTTGTAACATTTTATCTTTTGAGTTAGATTTATTGAGAAGTATGAAAAATGCAGAAGGAGTCAATATTTCTATGTTGAAAGATGTTTATATTGCTGATTTGGTAAAAATCTGTATGATTCAATTTGTTTCGCCAGACTTATACAAAATTTTCAGAGATTATAGATTTGTTCTTTTAGAAGATTATAGACATGGTAAACTTGTTTTACGTGACGTTTGTAAGAAGTTTGTTGATACTAGTGAAAGAATGCAGTGTGTCAGAGAAACCGTGAAGAAAGCGGGAAACATAATGCCTGAAATTGATTTTGAAGGAAATTCACAATCAGGTGAAGATAATTTTGAGGGGAAAGAAGTGGATTTTAAAACACTTTCAGAATTATTGATAAATGTCTCTCCTGACGAGGAAGAATTACTTAAGTTCTTGATTGATGACTTATGGGATAAAACGGATGGTTATGTCGATTTAAGAAAAGTATGCTATCGTAACCAATATTTCTTGTATTTTTCAGGAAAATACCGGAGAGATGAATTGTCAGACCAAGAAGCATTGAACCTTTATAGCAGTGACGGAGCTCTTTTTGTTCAGGAAACCGAAAAAAAGATCGCTAACAAGAAAGAATCTATGCTCCACAAACTAAACTCTATCGTGGTAAGAGGGATGATGGAAGATAGGTTGTTGTTGTTTGAAAATATTTTATTTATGTCACAAATTGACCATAAAGAATATCTCAAACAAAATCCAATGCTGCCAATTGGTTACTATGAATTCTTCCAAACTCAACAATATGGAGAAATCATACGGAAGTTATATTTGCTACAAGGTGATGAAACTATTGATAAAGATGCATTTTTAACGGCACATGAAGAATTATTTAGGACCACAAAAGAATTTGCGTCTAATGCTCTCGGAATACATTGGATTGAGTGTGCTTCTTTATTAGGGGAAGGCTTCTCGCCGATATTCACAAAGGAACAAGCGGTCTGTTTCTCAAAGATTCTAATTGATAGGTTTTACAATGAGGTTTTCATTAAAAATCCTTTTGATGAAAAGGCAATCGAAACTATTCCTTGCATGAGATTGGCAAATGAACCATATTGGAACAAATTATTTGTGAAATACATTCAGGCATCAGATAATCCAATGGAGTGGATGTTTCGTTTGTTCAAACTGAACGGGGATGGTAAGGGCATGTCTTGGAATAGACAAATGGTGTTAGCTGTTTGTGGAGAACACCCCCAGTTAAATACTATTATGGAGTTGGCAAAAGGAATTGTTGGCGATGAAATATTCCAAGAATATAAAGAGAACTCGAACTTAATTGTACCACTCAGTGGTGAGTTCGATAATATTGAGAACATCAGGAATAAACCATTTACGAAATCCGCATACGAATGGCTCACCAAACAATCCTAAAAGATTTGTCCACTGTTCATCCTAAGTAGACACCATCGCAAGGCAGGAAGAGTTTCCCTTCCAGGGACATGTCGGCTTTGGAGCGTGAGATTAATGGGTTGCTGTGTGGAATTTACAATCTCTTGTCTGAGAAATTACGATTATTGTGAAAAGCGAATCTTTTGTTAAGTGCCAAAAACAAACAACGTTCTATGAATCACATTACTAGTGAATAATAATAGGTGCATTGTCTTCATTCTGACAATGCAAATCCTCTTGACTGAAGATGAAAGAAAGAGCGTTTTGGATACGCTGAATTTCTTTTAGATTTTTAATAATAAGATTATATAATGCTATGAATTGATTTGCAGTGTTAGATGGTTTGAATCTTAGTTCTTCGTTGTAGTTTTTGATAAATTCACTATAAAAATCAGTTGCTGCTTTTCCTTGAAGTGTCTGTTTAATTCCCAACAAACTATCTTTGTAGTCGAATTCTACGCAATGAAGCATAAAGTTATTCATGGGTATTAACAAGTCTGTCCAACAGCCTACGTTAACCATTTTTAGCAGATCCGACATTTCATCAAACAATTCATCTTGTGTTTGTAAAAACATTTCTAATGAACTTGTTTTAAGATTCTGAGTTAAAAGTAATGTTGGTTCAAACATATCATACATATCATTAAAAGTAATCTCGTCAATGGAGATTTTTATGTTGGTAAATTTTCTTTTTTCAATAGGTGTAATCAGACAATACGCGGATAATAAATAGCGGTTTATTCTTGTCTTGAACATTTTTCTCTGCAAATTTAATTTGTTTCTTTCTATCTCAAAAAGATCGTCATTATGACGTTTCTCTTCCAACTCAGAAACTTTTTTTGCTTGCTCTGATGATAAAGCATTCAAAAACAACCCAATAAACACAACACCTCCTATAGATTCCAATGACACTAACATTCTTGAACAGGTGGTAATCGGATAAATATCACCGAACCCTAATGTGGTAATAGTCACTATACTAAAATAAATAGAATGCCAAAATGAAAAAAAAGCATTGCTTTCTGTATTCCAACAGTTTGTTGGTAATATATAGTATATTACAGCAAAAATTGGTATTAAGACAAAGAAAGCAATCCCATATCTGAAAGATTTTCTATTCCACTTCTCTGCTATTTTTTCTTTTATCCGAAAAAGTAGAGATTTTAAATATGCCTTATTGACAATTCCGTGTTTCATAAGCTTCCTCTTTTTAAAGCTTTTAGCATGATTTTTTATGACTGTCATTGTAACTCTTGAAAGTGTGATACCAATTCTCGCAATATGTGTCAATTATTGCTTTTTCTTGATTGGAAATGTCTCTTCCCAATTTGTTATCAATAAACTTTAGAATCGCTTTCATTCGTGCTCTTTCATAATCAACACCTTTTCGAATGTCCTCATCTGAAATGGGAATATATTGTCCCATCCTCATGGCATTTTCAAATTGGCATAGCCGATAGTAACTATCCATGTCGCTTGACAGTGTGAATCCTAATTCGAAATCTTCTAAACTCATATCTGTTTCTGTTTTTGGCAAAAATACGATAAAAACTCATATGGCGTTCAAAAAATAAATCACTAATTTCCAGCACATTGGCTTCCTTTTTTCTTATGTTTGATATGGGCATATGTGATGATATTTCTCGATTTGCTGTTCTGCAATGCCCAAAGAAGCTAAACGCCCTCACCGACGCCCGTCACTCTGACGAGGAAATCGGGCGCCCCCTTGCCGAAATTGACGAGGACATCCGCAAGGCCGAAGCCCCTCCGTCACGACCTCTCCTTCCGAGGCCTGCTCCGTTCGTAACCGCCGTCACGCGCCTCCCTGCCTACACCGGCGTCAACCGCCACGCCTCCGGCACCCGCATCGAGCTGATGGACAGCACGGTGCCGATCGAGGCGCTGGTGGGCGGGGCACCCCCATCCCGTTAGGGGATGCCTAACTGTAGCGGATGCCCGCACGCGGGTTCAAATCCCCGGAGGGGATTCATGTTCAACGGGTTGCAAGGTGAAAATTGTCGTGAAATTATGTTCGTGCAATAAATGAGCCCCGTCCTCGTTAATCTCTGAAATAAAACGGAATATTAAACAAACAGTAAAAGAAAACAGAATGGAAATAGGAAATTTCGGATACTACTGGTTGGACACCTGGGTGATGTCCAACGTGATACAACTCGCCACGCAGGATTTCTGCAGGCGCTATCTAAACCGTTCCAACGATCCGTGTGGCCGCCAATACGACCAGATGACGCAAGCGGCACGGTCGGTGCCGGCCAACATCGCGGAGGGAAACTCGCGACACGACACCTCTAAGGAGACCGAGATGCGGCTCACAGATGTGGCCCGCGCGAGCCTCGCAGAACTGGCCAACGACTACCTGAACTGGCTCCTCCAGCACGAAGAGCTCCCATGGTCGGTGAAATCGGACATCTACTGCAAGGTGTCAAACACCCACCTCGACAAGCCCTTATACAAGGACGATGTGCAATATCTAAGCAGCCAACATATTCTGGTCCAAAAGCACAAATTCGATGAGTGGCTGGAGGCAAAGAACTCGATTATGGCAGCCAACTGCTTGTTAGTCCTCTGCAATCGTTTGATCATGATGCTGAGGAAACAACTGGCTAACCAACTGGAAACTTTCCGGGCCGAAGGCGGTTTCACAGAAGCCCTGACCGCCGAAAGACTCGCTTACCGAGCCGAACAAAGCGCGAACTCCAACGCCCCTGTCTGCCCGAAATGCGGCAAACCGATGATAAAGCGGATGGCAAAGAAAGGCATAAATTCGGGAAAGGAGTTCTGGAGCTGTTCCGGATACCCGGCGTGCAGAGGGACCAGAAACGTAGAGTAAGGAGTAATGTCGGTGGTGTCACGTTATTACTTGATAACATTTTTTTACGTAATAACGTAATCTTCAAATTGACATCTCCGTCACGACCTCTCCTTTCGTGGCCTGCTCCGTCCGTAACCGCCGTCACGCGCCTCCCTGTCCCACACCGCCTCCACCCGCCACGCTTCCGACACCCGCATCGGGCTGATGGACAGCACGGTACCGATCGAGGCGCTGGTGTGCGGGGTGACACATCCCCGTTAGGGGATGCCTGTCTGTAGCGGATGTCCACGTGCGGTTTCAAATTCCCGGAGGGGATTCATGTTCAGCGGGTTGCCGAAACATTGTTGTGCCCGATGTGCAACCCCTCACGGGGTTGTGGGGGCTGCCGCATCGCCAACGGCTACAGAGAGGGAACCCCTCACGGGGTTCGGGGCACGGTCGGGAATGTCCTCGCGCTACAGATATGGAAGCCCTGACGGGCTTGGGCAGGATGCGGGAACGAACCTATCACCGCCCTGCCGAAATCGACGACGACATCCGCAAGGCCGAAGCCCTCCTCCGTCACAACCTCTCCTTCCGTGGCCTGCTCCGTCCGTCACCGCCATCACGCACCTCCCTGTCCCACACCGCCTCCAACCGCCACGCCTCCGACACCCGCATCGGGCTGATGGACTGCACGGTACCGGTGGAGGCACTGGTGAATTCCGATACGTAATAATCTTCACCCCACAAGGTGTTATCTTAATACACAAAACCAAACATCCATATCGGTATGGAGTTCCCTATTGCGTATTCAACATTATCCTTCACAAGATAAGCATTGTCCAAATCTTTTATCTGGTGTTCTTTTTTGCTTTTTCCGCCAACCTCAAATGTGATGCCATCAATTTCAAAATCAGAAACACTTGACGCTGTCACGTTAAAAGATTCACTCATCCACGACAGAAACATGGTCTCCCTAACAGTATCGGAATCTGGTTTAATATCGGATATCGCATACGCAATGTTGCTGTTGTTAAGGTATAGTTTCTCAACTTTTCTGAGAAAGGAGTCCCCTGTGCCTTTTTCTTTCAATGCATTGAATAATCTTGATTTCTCAAGGTATTCTATATAATCGGGCAACTGATTGCGGCCTATCTCAAGTTCTTGTGCCAACTTGCTGTAGTTGGGCTTGAACGGCACACTGTTGGCAAGAACATACATCAATTTTTTCAATTTGACGGCAGATGCAACGGGCATGTCGGCATAACTTGGAATGTCATGCTCGACCGTTTCGTTTATCGCCTGTTTGAGTCTTAGATTATAATCTTCCTCTTTGAAAAAAGGATAATATCCTTTTCGACAATACTCTTCGAAATACTTGATAGGCCGATGCTCACTATACGGGAAATCCACTTTTCCTTGCAGAATATCATCAAGAGAGGCCGTTTTCAGATTCCATCCGTTGGCAATATTTAAATATTCTCTGAAAGATAATCCCGGCATGGCGTATTCAATGGCCCTACGACTCAAATCTGCAGAGTTCCCCTTTTTTAGAGCTAAAAGCGAACTGCCAGAATAAACGACAGACATCTTCGGCAACTTGTCGTAAATCATTTTTATCTCAGTTGACCACCCTTTGTATTTATGAATTTCATCAATATACAAACGCTTTCCGCCACGCTTATAAAAATCGTATGCCGTTTCGTACAATCCGTGTCCTGAAAAATACATATCATCAGCCTGAACATAGAGTGTCTCCTCAATGTTATCATATTTTTTGATATGCTGCAACAACAGCGTCGATTTGCCAACTCCTTTCTGGCCAACTAATCCGATTAATCGGTTTTTCCAATTGATTTTGTTGTGAAAACTCCTGACATAATCCGTTGGAGTAATCTCAAGCAATAATCTGTACGATTCAAATAGTGTTTCCATAATAATTTTTTTGCAAAAATAATAAAATTTTCAATATTGCACTTTTAGAAGTGAGAAAAACAACAAGAAAGCGCTTTCTGAAGTGCAATTCATTCAAATTGTATTGTGCTGCCACGCCTTCGTCACCCGCATCGGGTTGATGGACAGCACCGTGCCGGTGGAGGTGACGGAGAGCGGGGTGACTCATCCCCGTCAGGGGATGCCTATCTGTAGAAACGGATGCCCACGCGCGGGTTCAAATCCCCAGAGGGGATTCATATTCAACGGGTTGCCGAAACATTGTCGTGCCCGTTGTGCAACCCCTCACGGGGTTGTGGGGGCCGCCGCATCGCCAACGGCTACAGAGAGAGAACCCCTAACGGGGTTCGGGGCACGGTCGGGAACGTCCTCGCGCTACAGATATGGAAGCCCTGACGGGCTTGGGAGGGATACGGAAACGAGCCCATCACCGATTTGCCGAAATTGACGAGGAGATCCGCAAGGCCGAAGCCCTCCTCCGTCACGACCTCTCCTTCCGTGTCCTGCTCCGCCCGTAGCCGCCGTCATGCACCTCCCTTGTCCTACACCTCCCTCGGACCTTTCGCCCAAATAATCACCCCGATCAGGATCAACGCCATGGGCGGGAGGATCATCAGCCCGTTGTTGAGGTAGCCGGCGGCGTACCAGCTGTCGGGGACGACCTGGTGGTTCCACAACGTGCCGGAGCCGAGCAGCTCGCGGAAGAAGGCCACCACGACGAGCACCAGCCCGTAGCCGAGACCGTTCATCACGCCGTCCATGAACGACGGGAATGGCTTGTGCGACAGCGCGAAGGCCTCCAACCGGCCCATGATGATGCAGTTGGTAATGATCAAGCCCACGAACACCGACAGCATTTTGCTCACGTCGTAGAGATACGACTGCAGCAACAGATCCACGAGGATGACGAAGAAGGAGACCACCAACAGCTGCACGATGATGCGGATGCGCGGCGGTATCGTGTTGCGCATCAGGGAGATGATGAAGTTTGAGCAAGCACAGACCACCGTCACGGAGAGCGCCATGACCACGGCGGGCTTGAGCTGCGCGGTCACCGCCAACGCCGAGCAGATGCCCAACGTCTGCACTAAAATCGGGTTGTCTTTGCTGAGAGGTCCGAGATACTTCTTCATACTGAAATTATAAGGTGGTTAAGGAGAGATATTCTTACATTACCTCATTATCGTCACTTTCTTTGTTATCCCGTTGCCTGTGCGTACCACATAAATTCCGCTGGTTTTGATGGTAAACACGCGATGGTTGGAATCGTTACACGCCTCACAGACAACACGTTTGCCGGTCATGTCATAGATTTCCACGGGAATGCCCTCTGCGTTATCGACCACAATCTTGTTTGCATAACTGTAAATATTGAGACTATGGTTAGTTATATCTTCAATGCCGACGGTGGGCTGGAAATGAGCGGTGTAAGTCGCATTACCAGTCACGGTCACGGTTCTCGGATTACTGGTGAAATTGTCACTCCAGCGCACAAATTCGTAGCCAGGGTAGGGGACAGCCTCAATCTGGATGTTGCTACCGGCGGGGAAAGTGCCGCCGCCGGTGGCAGTGCCCATCGAAGGCTGGGCACTATTGACGGTGATGGTGTATTGCTGCGGGGGTGTACCGCTCGAAAGTACAGCACGTATCATCCAAGTGTAAGGTAAATTATAATCATAAACAGATGCCCAAAATTGACCGTCTGTGGACACCCAGGATCCGTCAGGGTTCCCGGCATAGTTGCTGCCCGCCGCCGGATAGTCAGTATCCGCATTGTAGAACGTTATCCACAGGGGCTGAGAATGGTTTATCGTGACAGGATTGGTTAAAGTCACGGTTTGCCAGTCTTCAGTACCGTTGAGCGTGTAGTTTTGGCTGTACACAAGGGTCCCTGGTGCGTCAGTCCCGCCCTGATAGACATTCAACTCGTATGTGCCGGCGTAATTATCCATGATTTTGACGGCACTGAGTGTATTATAGCCGGACAGTTCGCCGGCAGGAAAGCGGATGCCCCAATAAAGCGTTCCGCCTGCTCCAACGTTGCTTGCAAACGTGCCGTTGTCGTAATGGTGTTCTGTCGTCCCAAGATTGTCAAAATAAGCGGTGTAGGTGGCGTCGCCGGTGACCACAACGGTACGAGGGTTCTCAGTGCTCCCGTCATTCCATCCCGTGAACCGATAGCCCGAAAATGCAGTGGCTTCGATGCTGATGTTGTCTCCGGAATCGTAGGTCCCACCGCCAGTGGCTGTACCCATCGTGCTGTTCGCAGAAAGTGTGGTAATCTGGTAACTGCTTGATGTGGCATTGGTAATGGAAACAGCATCTAACAATAGGTAAAAGCCGTCGTAAGTGTTGTGTTGGAAGGCAATTCTCACGGTTTGACCATGGTAGGCGGCCAAACTTACGCTATACTGCTGATATGTGGTGGAGGAAATGGAGGTCAACGGCATTAGCGTGATGTTGAAATCGGAGTAATTTGTGCCTGCGCCAGTGGTAAGTTTCACCGCGATGTCATCAGGGTAGGAAGTGTTGCCGCATCGGACATAGAAGTTGAGATCGTAAGATCCTGTCGCGGGCAAGGAGATGAACGGGGTGATGAGAAGGTTGTTCGCGTTCAACGCGCCGCCAAGTTCGCTGTTGTAGGAATAGGAACCCATGGAGAGTGTTCCGTCATACGCCGCTCCTGTCGCCCAGAACCAGTTGTTGCCGTCGCCGTCGCCGTCAATGACAGACCAACACGACAAATCGTTTTCGAAACTTTCTGTCCATGGAAATTGGGTGACGGTGCATGGATCGGTCGGATCTGAGGAATCGCAGGGGCTGCTGATGGTGTAGCTGCCTGAAGGATTGTCGGTAACATTTAATAGAGTGATCCCGTTGCTGTTGATAACCGTGAAGGCACATTCACCGTCCCAAGATCCCGAACTCCAATTGAGAATCAAACTCGAAGAACAGACGGAGAAAGTTTGTGTGGTGGAACTCTCTTCGCATGTGGCGGTGCCATAGACGGAGCCTGATGCGGATGTGAGGGTGAGGTAAGCACCGTTCCAACCGTCTCCATAGCTGTCGGTCATTTGCAAGGTTATGGTACACATGTCGTTGGAAGAGCATTCGTTCTGCGTCACTTGAATGGTGACGTTTTGGGATCCTTGAGTGACAGTGATGACAGCACTGCGCACAGCACCAGTGTTGTTGGCCGTTGCGGTGGCTGTGACAGTGGCAGAGCTGCTGGAGTTTCCGCCGCTTGGGGTCAGAGTAAGCCAAGATGCGTTACTGCTGGCACTCCACGGGGCACTGCTGGTTGCGTTCGGGATTACGTTGAATGTAAGAGAACTGCTTTCCTGTGGGAATGTCAATGTTGGGGTGCTGACAAACAGTGCCCCATCCGGTTCAATGCCCACAATGACGGCCATGCCATCGTTTAAAGTATAAATGTCGGGATTTAAATTGTTATGCGCGAAATAGCCGTCCAGATAGCTGCCCCAGCCCCAGTTGATGTGGAACAACCCGTTGTTGTCGTAACCATCGCACACAAAAGCATGACCACCGGCATCACCTCCTCCTCTCTCCAATAAGGGTCTGCCGGCATTCAACTCGTTAGTGAGCGTGCTGATCCAATAAGAATCAGTGACCTCATCCTTATAGACACTGTGAAGAGTGTTTTTATAACGGAAATAGTTCTTCAGCGCATTTTCAGAACAGGCAACTTCAGAGTATCCGTAAGAATTTAATACTGCGCCGCTACCATCAATTCCGTAGTTCATCTCAACGGCCACACCGATGTGGTACATCAGTGTAGCCACGGCATTCACCTGGGCGGACGAGCTGGAGGCACTGAGGAAATTGGGCATCATGTTCCAGTTGTAAGTGGTTGCACCAAAATTCGCTGATTGGTAGCCGAAATTGTCATCAGTGTAGCTGTGACTGCCAATACCTGTCGCCGGCCAGTTCCAAAATTTCATCACTTGGGCAGTGGCCGTCGCGACACAGCCGGTCACAGCGTGTACATCTGCCGAATCGGGACATAAGTTGTTGTAGTAAGGACTCTGATCCCACGTGGTGGCAAGCAGCGGTGCCACTGCCGTGGTGAGCTGGGGCGTGTACGTCCCTTCGAGAAAGGAACCCCATAGCTGCTCTATCTCATTGGTGGCAGGTATGTTGTGTTCCCTACAGTAAGCGATTTCCTGCTCGTACCGTTGCAGGAAAGAGAACACATGGGCAGGCAGCGGGGTGATGAACCGGTTGTCGGTGGAATAGCCGAGAATCGGCTGCACACGGTTGTCGGCAGCCACGATGACAAAGCCGTTGGTTGCATCCTGCGTGAAAATGTAGAACTCTTGGAATCCAGCCTCGGTGGAGATGTCTGTCCACTTTCCCGGTTCGTTTTCACCCGTGACTGTTGTCCAAAAATGGTTAGCGACTTGCCGCGCTGCGGATGGATCCACGGGATTGCTATAACACAGGCATGAGAACAGAATAATAATGGTGGTAAAAATGGTTGTTTTATTCATGCAGATAGCTTTGAAATTAATAACTTAACTTAAAATAATGCCGTAAAATGCAACTACAGGTTATTATTCGTAGTAGTCGAAGCGAAGGTGTTTCACCGAGATACCCTTGTTTTGCAGTTCTTGTAATGATTGGATGCCGATTTTCAGATGCGTGAGTGCATAATTCTCCGTCACTTTCTTGTCGGACTGTTCTGTTTTGATGCCTTCGGGGAGCATAGGCTGGTCGGAGACCATCAGCAGCGCACCCGTGGGGATGCGGTTGTAGAAGCCGACGGAAAAGAGGGTGGCGGTTTCCATATCGACGGCGGTGGCGCGGATGCTGCGGAGGTAGTCCTTGAATTTCTCGTCATGCTCCCACACGCGGCGGTTGGTCGTATAGACCGTTCCGGTCCAATATTCCAATCCGTAGCTGCTGATGGTGGCGGAGATGGCCTTTTCCAGATTGAAGGCAGGCAGTGCGGGCACCTCCTCCGGGAAATAGTCGCGAGAGGTTCCCTCGCCGCGAATGCCCGCGATGGGGAGCAGCATGGCACCCAATCCGATGTAAGACTTCAGACTGCCGCATTTGCCGAGGAACAATACGGCTTTGGGCTTCACCGCCGTCAGTAAATCCATAATGGTGGCGGCGTTCGCACTGCCCATCATGAAGTTGATGATGGTGATGTTGTCGCTCGTGGCGCACTGCATAGACTTCTCCATGCCGCAGACTTTCGCACCGGTCAGCTCTGCGAAATTAAGTACATAACTTTGAAAATTGGTCAGCAAAATGTATTGACCGAACTCTTCGAGCGGCATCCCTGTGTAACGCGGAAGCCAGTTTTTAACAATGTCGTCTTTGGATTTTAACATGATTGTAAAGGTTTTGCGATTTGTGGTTTGTGGTTTGCGATAAATGAACAGAGGTCAATGTTGGGTATTGGAATGTCCTGGATGGCGTGTCCGATGTGTTCCAATAGTATGAAATTGAGGAGATTATTATGGTTTTTCTTGTCGTTTTGCATATAATTGACTAATTTCGGCAAAATGTCGGATGTTATCGGCATGATGTCGAAATGTTTGGTAAGAAAATCGGCAATTTGTTGCCACTCCTCCTGCGGGAGATGACCGAGTCGCGTAGAGAGAAGGCTTTCGTAATAGAGGCCTTGCGCCACAGCAATCCCGTGAGCGACAGGTTTTCCTGACTCTGAACAATAGCTCTCAATCGCATGACCGAATGTGTGACCGAAATTCAGAACATGACGGATATGGCGGTCGTAAGGGTCTTTTTCGACAATATCTTGCTTAAACTTGATACAAAAATCAATATATTCAGCCTTTATGGAAAAAATATTGTCAAAGTTGCACAATTCTTGAAATAATTCAAAAGAACCGATGAGCGCGTATTTCACCAGTTCGCCGAAACCGCTGCGCAGTTCCTCTTCAGGAAGTGTTTTCAGCAATGTCACGTCGGCAGGCAGAAGGATGTCTGGGAAGCGGAACGTTCCGACTCCGTTTTTCAGGAATTGCAGGTTGACCCCGTTTTTGCCGCCTATAGCCGCATCAATCATGGCCAGTAGGGTGGTGGGGCAGTTGGCGAAGCGGATGCCGCGTTTGTAGGTGGAAGCCACAAAGCCGCCGAGGTCGCACACCATCCCGCCCCCGAAATTCAATAGGAAAAGGTCTCTGTCATACTTTTTCTCGGCAAAATGACGCCAGATGGAAATGGCCGTTTCAATGGATTTGGACGCTTCGCCAGAGGGTAGCACGATTTTGTCCGCAGTGACACTCTTCGACAGCTCGGCAAAGTAGTCCGCATAATGCTTTTCCACATTCCCGTCGGTGAGAATCACCATGCTATGGATATTCTCATGCTGGAAATACTCCGTCAGCTGTCGTATGATGTCCGTTTTGCCCATTATCCTTCCATTTGTACCGCCACGTATTCGGTTTTGCCGTCCAACGGCGGGTTTATCTTGCACAGTTTTACTGTGGCGTTCAGCACTTGTGGAAAATCGTGCTTGATTTCGCGGAGAATGTGGTCTGCCACAGTCTCTATAAGATGCCGGGGCGTGTCCATCACTCTCCGTATGGTTCTGTAAACCAGTTGGTAGTTCACTGATTGATCCACGTCATCGCTTGCTACGGCCGCTTCCGCGTCATAGGTAAGAGTCACATCCACAACGAAATGTGTGCCAATCTTCTGCTCTTCCTCGAAACAGCCGTGATAGGCATAAAACCGCATTCCTGTCAAAAAAATCGTCACGTTTTTCATAAACTTTAACTGTCTGGTTTTCTTTAATATATAATGGACGTATGCGATACGTCCCTACAAACAATCCTCATTCCCAACTTCCTGCTTCCTGTTACCTGTTACCTCTTCCCTTTTCTCTATTTCGGTGTCATCTTCAACATTACAATCGTGATTATCAAGAAGATAATGTTCGGAAACCACGTGCCGAGTATGGGTGGGAGGCCGCCAGATACGGAGAACACCGTGGAAATCTGCTGTAGGAAGATGAACGAAAAGGCCAGTCCCATGCCGATGAACACGTGGACACCGACTCCTCGCGTGGATTTCCGGCAGGATACGCTCACCCCCAACAGGGTCATGATGATGATGCCCACCGGATTGGCCAGGCGTTTGTGCTGCTCAATCTGGTAGTTGGCCAGCAGCGATGACCCCCTCATGCGCTCCTCTCGGATAAACTGACGTAACTCCCTGTAAGACATTGTCTCACTGACAAAGGCATCTTGATAGAGGTTCCTCGGCAAAATGTTGAACACGGTATCGAAATCATCCCCGCGGGTGATGATTTCCTCATTGTCGGGGGTGATGACGCGGCGGGTGAAACGATGCAGCTGCCATACGTTTTTCTCTTCATTGTACTCAATGGTCTGCGCAGAAATTTTCAGCTTGATGGCATTGCTGCCGAACTCCTCGTAAGTGAAATTGTAGCCGATCCCCTCAACCTTGTCCCACCGTTCCAGAAAAATGTAACTGTTTTTTGAGTTTTTGATGTGCAGGTAGGTGGCGGCGATGTTCCTGTGTCCGAAATACTGGTATTTGAAATTGTTCAGTTTCCCGTTGGTGTGCGGAACAATGATGTTCGAAAGCAGCAACGATAACACCATGATAATCAAAGCCCCCGTGATGTAGGGGACCAACATCCTGTTGAAACTGATGCCGTTGTCAAAGATGGAGATGATCTCGTTGCACGAGGAGAGTTTGGAGGTGAACCAGATCACGCTGATGAAGGTGAACAGCGGGATGAACAGGTTGATGAAATAGGGGATGAAGTTGAAATAGTAGCCGGTGATCACTTTCATGGCGGGAATGTTGTGGCTCATGAACCGCTGGATGTTCTCTGACACGTCGAACACCACCACGATGGTCATCAGCAGCGTGATGGCGAATGCCGTTGTCCCCAGCATTTTCCGGAGCAGATAGCGGTCGATGATTTTCCAACCTATTCTCTCCCGAACACGTTCGTCAAAATCTCTTATCTGTTTGAGCAATTTCATAATATATACATATACCACGCGCCGTGTTTCAGACTTGAAAACAGGGCGGCGGCCTGACCTAAATTGGAGGTGCAAAAATAGTCATTTTTCTTTTCACTTCTCGGAAAACAAAAAAGCGGCGGAATCCGAGGATGCCGCCGCCAGAAACTATTCAAAATTATGGGATTATTCTGTTGTTTCGGGAACAACGTTGAGTTTAAGGGTCACCTTGAAGTCGCGGTGCAGGTTCACCTGGGCGGTGTATTGACCCAACTCTTTGATGCGGTCTTCGCTGATGGCGATTTTGTGACGGTCGATCTCGATGTCGTGCTGGGCCTTGAGGGCTTCAGCGACCATGATGTTGTTCACAGAACCGAACAAAGTGCCGTTTTCAGAAGCCTTGGCAGGGATGTTGACCTCGAGGCCTTCGATCTTGCCGGCCAGAAATTCAGCTTCCTTGCGGATCTTCTCTGCCTTGAAAGCGCGTTGTTTGATGGTTTCCGCCAACATTTTCTTCTTTGCCGGGGTAGCGAGTTCGGCATAACCTTGCGGAATGAGGTAATTGCGGGC
>JAEEGG010010122.1_pt1 | contig 20904 bp, 19 predicted proteins | sample 9134161 | NCBI WGS metagenome assembly JAEEGG01 (sample SAMN16246543, study PRJNA631951) | gut metagenome | biome: gut microbiome; feature: rumen; material: CR-attached | host: Bos | place: Iran: Karaj | collected 2018-10 | reverse complement strand
TCGCGAGCATCATTCTAATAAGTAGTATCGCCTATTTTTTGATGCGAAAATTTTCTTCCACCACTTGGTTGGACGATTCTTTCAGTATTACCACATTAGGACTTACTTGGATATTGATGCTGTTATTATTTACATTTTTTCCGGAAGATATTAGCCGGCATCACGTTACAAATATTGAAAACATCCATTTAAGTTGGACTGCTATTCTAATGGCAATCATTTCCATTGTGTTTTTCACTTTTAAAATCATTCATCGAATCACTGAAAAACGTTGGGAGCCATTGCTGAAAACCCTATTTTTTGATATGGGACTTATTTTAGCCGTTTTTTATATCTTTTTTGCCGTCAACGACCGACATGAAACCAAATTATTTGTTCATGAACAATACCAAACTTTTTTGACCGGCGGAGACCAAATAAAACTCATGGAGAGCCAATCATCGGGACAAAATCCAATGGCGACTATCAATATCTTGGACTCTCATTTGCACACCGACACAACTGTCAGCATTTTTGTAAATCACCCGTTTAGATACAAAGGTTGGAATATTTTATTGTACGATATTCCGTCAAAACAACCATGGATACAACTACAACTGGTATACGACCCATGGCAACTTGCGTTCTACATGGCAGCAGCACTTTTCTTCTTACAAATAGGAATCATTATGCTAATCCCAGTCTTCAAAAACAGGAAAAAACAATCTTGATTTCTCTAAATATCGCTGATTGATAGCATATTCTAAAACTCCTTGCTGATAGTCGGGCATTTGAGCCAAGGTCATTCCAAAGGGATCTATAATTTGTGTTTGCCCTTTGTGTTCATTGTCATAGCCATCTTTCCCGATTCTATTTACAGCAAACACATACGCTTGATTTTCAATGGCTCTTGTCGTCAATAAAGTTTGAAATGCATCTGCCCTTACCGATGGAAAATTGGCAATAACGATAAGAATATCGTATAAGAATTTTTTATTTTTGGCATCATATTCATTCCGACACCATTTGGGAAAACGTATATCGTAACATATCAAGGGCATCATATTCCAAGCATGAAACTGCACTGCTGACTTATTGTGACCTGCTTTTAAATAAGTTTTCTCACAACCGAAATACAAATGTCGTTTGTCATAAGTATAAACTATTTCTCCATTGAATATCCAAAACAAACGATTATATATGCTGGCATTTTCTTTAATAGGAACAGAGCCTATCACCACGGCATGATATTGCAAGGAAATATCTTTCATAAATTGAACACTCATTCCCTGCATAGTTTCTGCATGACTGACAATATCTTCAGAAAACCCACACGAAAACATTTCCGGCAAGACTATCAAATCCGGCTGTTGCCGCATTTGAGCCAACAAAGCACGGTCGTTGGCAAAATTTTTCTGCTTATCGGCACTATCTATATCCGACTGCACCAAGCAAATGTTGATATTGGTATTTGTTTCCATTTCTGTTTATGAAATAGCAAAGGTAGCATTTTTTCTACAAAAATAGTCATTTTAAATGACAAAAAAAGCGAGAGTAAACTCTCGCTTGATCATTTTTATGTCAATCGTTTATTTTTTAAAATAACGATTGTAAAGTCCTTCAAAGCCTTTGCCATGACGGGCTTCGTCTTTTGCCATTTCATGAACAGTATCGTGAATAGCATCTAAGTTTTGTTTTTTTGCCTCTGTTGCGATACGCATTTTGTCTTCGCAGGCACCGGCTTCGGCTACCATACGTTTTTCAAGATTTGTTTTGGTATCCCAAACAACTTCTCCCAACAATTCTGCAAATTTTGCACAATGTTCGGCTTCTTCCCAAGCGTAACGTTTAAATGCTTCAGCGATTTCCGGATAACCTTCTCTATCGGCTTGACGGCTCATGGCTAAATACATGCCGACTTCAGTAGCTTCGCCCATAAAATGGGCATTTAAATCTTTTTTCATGGCATCGCTTGTATCCTTTGCAATACCAATCACATGTTCTGTTACAAATGACAATCCTGCATTTTCGTCAATCACTTTCCATTCTACTTTTTGTCTACATTGTGGACATGTTTCCGGAGCTGTTTCACCTTCATGTACATAGCCGCATATCGGGCATACAAATTTCTTTTTCATATTCAAATTTATTATTTGTTATTAACTATTTTTAATGAGTTCTATTTATAAATGCAAGTGTAGCACTTTTTTTTCAATGATACTACAAAAATTTCAATTATTTTGTATAAAAATCTATTACCTCCTGAATGGCTTGCCTACAAATGGGACAAAAATCAGGTTTGGTATTGGTTCTCATACGACAATCTTGTGTCGGGCGATAGACACCTTTCATACTATAGCCAGCCCCCTCAAAAAGTCCTATTTTGTCTTTGTATTCTGCGGTTGCAGGTGTTGGTTTTGGTGTGCTTGATTTAATTTGTTTTTCCCATTTTCCCTTAAAATTATGCAAAGTAGTAATATTTTTCTCCCATGGTTCTACATCTTTGGGATACATAGGAATAGCTTCAAACTCATAAGCATATTCGTCTGCCAATCCGGCAAAACTATGACCAAATTCGTGTACCACCACCGGCTTGTACATACTATGATGAGTCATAGAAAGATTGTAGGAATTCAATATTCCGCCACCGCCATAGTTATTGGTATTTACCAAAACAATAATATGTTCGTATGGTGTACCTGCCAATACATTGTGCAAATCTTTCAATGCCAAAGTAGTTAAATATCTATCACTATAAAAGGTATTGAAATGAGAATGGAGAACTGTATTTTTCCATATACCTTTGCCGGGAATACTCGGTCCAGATTCTTGTGAAACCGATTTTACCGCAATAATATTAAATTTATCCCGATTTGATTTAAAAGGTTCGTGAGCAAACAAGGCTTCTACCGCCACTCTTACATCCTCCATAAAAATATTCATTTCTGATTCGGTATAGGCCTCCGCTACAAAAGCAATATGAATACAATGATTTTCATCTTTGGCTTGTTGTACCACTTCAAAAGGTGTTGTTTGTTCGCCAATTTGATGAATAAGTATATCAGTCGGCACAACAGTATGTGTCATTGTAGCCATAATCTCTCTACGATTGTTATATAAATTGACAGTTACATCTACTGTATCTTTTGGCATGGGCACCAAATACACATTTTCAAATGAACGTTGCACTATTTTTGCCTCATCGTTAGACAGCCATTCTTGAAAAAGTGTTGAAAAAGAATTTTTATATATAACATGTTCACTATTATGTTCTTTTACAATAATTTGACCATTGCCTTCCATGGGAACTTCTGACAAATGAGACCTTTTCCCATACCAATGTGGCATCATATTCAACTGATCTAAAAAAATATGCTGTGCATGCACATCTCCGGAAAAAGTATAGTCGATTCTTAAGGTTTTGTCGATGAAATAATCGTCAAATTTTTGTGCCTGACTGTTGATTACCAACACAAAAAACAAAGTAAAATATATACTCAATGCTTTCATATCATTAGATTTATTTGATAAATATTGAGCGAAATTACTAAAAAAAACAATACGAATTGACATTTAAAGTGAATTTATCTCTATTTTTTCTTACAATAATCTTGTAGAAGCCACGTTTATATGCTATAAGATGGAAAACTATGACGAACAAAATAAAAATTCTTTGGGCAGATGATGAAATAGACTTACTAAAACCACACATCATCTTTTTAGAACAAAAAGGCTATGATGTTACTACTGTAAAAAGCGGTAATGAAACATTAGAAGAACTTGAAAAACAGATATTTGATATTGTTTTTTTAGACGAAAACATGCCAGGACTTACCGGTTTGGAAACCATTACGCAAATTAAACAAAAATTTGCATCTATTCCGATTGTGATGATTACCAAAAGTGAAGAAGAACACATTATGGAAGATGCCATCGGTGCCAATATCAAAGATTATCTTATCAAACCTGTCAATCCGAATCAAATACTTCATTGTTTGAAAAAACATACTGAAAACAAACGAATTGTAACTGAAAAAAGCACATCTGACTATCAACAGCAATTCCGCAATATTTCTCTCAAATTAATGGGTAAAATGGACTACGAAGAGTGGATTAACATGTATAGAGAACTCACTTTTTGGGAGATGGAACTGCAAAACAACGACGACCAAGATATCAAACAAATTCTCGCTTCTCAAAAAGAAGAAGCCAACAATCTATTTTGCAAATTTATTATGCAAAACTACGTGGATTGGCTCAATGGGAAGGCAGAAAAAAAACCTCTTATGTCGCATACCATCCTCAAAGAAAGAGTATTTCCTGAAATCAATCAAGGCAATTCTATTTTTTTGATTTTAATAGACAATCTACGCTACGACCAATGGAAAACCATACAACCTGTTATTAGTGAATATTTTAGAATAGAACACGATGAAATATATTACAGCATTTTGCCAACCGTTACGCAATTTGCCCGTAATTCATTGTTTGCAGGATTGTTACCCAGCGAAATTGAGAAAAAATATCCGCAATATTGGATCAACGAAAACGAAAAAGGCAACAAAAACGACTTTGAACACGCTTTGTTGGATGAATATTTGTCCCGTTTTGGCATCAATATCAAACACTCCTATTCCAAGATTCTCAATGCAGATTTTGCAAAAAAAATCAACAACAATTTACATCAAAGCATTCATACGCCACTGAATGTAGTAATTTACAATTTTGTTGATATGCTGTCACATGCTCACACCGATGTGGATATAGTACGAGAATTGGCTAATGATGAAGCATCATATCGATCGGTGACACTTTCATGGTTTGAACATTCCCCTCTTTTGGAAATGTTGAAATTTTTGGCAGAAAAGAAAGCAAAAGTTTTTATCACTACCGATCATGGTGCCATAAGAATTTTCAACCCGATAAAAGTTGTCGGTGACAAAGAAACAAGCACAAGTCTTCGCTACAAAGTGGGCAAAAGTCTGGATTTTTCTTCCAAAGAAATCTTCGCTATCAGCAATCCGCAAGAAATATATTTGCCCAAATTGAATGTTAGTTCAAAATATATATTCGCCACCGGCAACAATTTCTTTGCCTACCCGAACAACTACAACTATTATGTAAATTTCTATCGCAACACTTTCCAACATGGTGGCATTTCCATGGAAGAAATGTTGATACCTTTTGCAACTTTGACAGCAAAATAATGATTATTCGCTGATATAAATATGTTCTTTGGCTCTTGTTACCGCAGTATAGAGCCAACGATAATACATAAGAGATTTTGTTTGCTCGCTATTTTTCCACGGCAGCAAAAACACTTTGTCCCATTGCCCGCCTTGTGTTTTATGACACGTTTGAGCATAAGCGAATTTTATTTGTAAAGCATTGTAATAAGGATCTTTTTTGATAGCTGCCAATCTTTCTTTTTTATTGGTGATATGCATATAGTCGGCTTCAATATTGGCAAACAACTCTTGACTGCTTTCTTCATTGATAGCCGCTTCCTCTGCATACAAAGTATCCAACAAAACTTTGGCATCTACTATATCACAATCATAATCTGCCAGTCGAAGAGATATGTCTGCAAAATGAAATCCATACACTTCCTCCATATTTCTGACAGACATAATTTCCATGATATCTCCATTGGCAATAAATGGTGTGGAAGAATTTTCCGGTAGCCAAAAATAATTGTTTTTTACACTCATCACATAATCACCGGCATCTAATTGTTGTTCAAAAAACAGTATTCTATTTCTAATGGTAGCATTGAGCAAATTGGCTTGCTTGTTGCTTTTGGTAATACACACAACACCTTCACCACTATAATGAGCATAGGCGGTCTGCAATTCTTCCATTATATCCACTGCATTCAACACTTCAACATCTTTAGTTTGATGTTCTGCAAAATTGTATTCCTCAAATTGATTGTTTTGAATAGCATGACGTATTTCGGTGGCATTTTTCAAAATACCGCTCTCTTCCGTTTGACGTAAAACTTCTGTTAGCTCTACTTCAAATATAGTTTTGCCAAACCGTGCTTTTAAATAATCTTTTTCTATGGCAGGACTATAATCCATGCCGACAGGCGGCAATTGGGCATGATCACCTATTAGTATCAAAAAGCAATTGTCACCGCTTTCTACATATTGAAACAAATCCTCCAAAAGGCTATGATGCTCAAAAGATGATTGTGATTGAGAATATTGTTCATCATAAATCATAGAGGCCTCGTCAACAAAAAATATGGCTTTCCGATGCTTATTTTTCTTGACTGTCAAACGATTGCCAAGCGGATTACGTTCTACATAATAAATTTCTTTATGAATAGTGTAGGCCGGATGATGTGCATAATGGCTCATTACTTTAGCCGCCCTTCCTGTCGGGGACAACAAGACTACTTCTACACCTATTTTTTGAAACAAATTGACCAAAATGCCCACCAAAGTGGTTTTACCCGTACCGGCATAACCTTTGAGCAACATCAAACTATTTTTTTGCCGGCTGGATAAATAATCCAATAAACAATCTACAGCAACAGACTGCCCTTGGGTCAACGTCATGGAAGTTGACTGTTTCAACAAATTGATAAAATCACCTTTGGTCACACAATAGCTATTGATTCAACAAAATATGCAAGCAAACTTCCAAAGATTTTTTCCAATACGGAATTTCTTTTGCAAAATAATTTTTATATTTTGATTTGTCAAAAACACTATAATTTGGACGATTTGCCAAAACTTTATACTGCGATGACAAGATAGGCAAGACTTTGCATTTCAAAGCACTAAGTTCCATAATTGTAGTAGCAAAATCATACCATGATATGGCACCTTCATTGGAGAAATGGAAAATTTCTTGTCCTGGAATTTGCTCTTTGTTATCCACGATTGTCATAATTGCTTCTGCCAAGTCACCGGCATAAGTCGGAGTTCCTATCTGATCGAAAACAACTGTTAGAAGTTCTTTTTCTTTCCCCAATCGCAACATTGTTTTTACAAAATTGTTGCCATATTCACTATACAACCAGGCCGTTCTCACAATAGCACCTTTGCAACCACTATCAGAAAATGCCTGCTCTCCCGCCAATTTTGTACTTCCATATATTGATATCGGACCAGTTGTATCATTCTCTGTATAAGGTTGGCAAGCACGCCCGTCAAACACATAATCGGTGGAAACATGTACAAAAAAACTATTGTATTTAGTTGCCATCCGAGCTAAAATCTCAACTGCTTTGTGATTGATTTTATCTGCTAACTCCGGTTCTGTTTCAGCTTTGTCCACTGCTGTATATGCAGCACAATTTATCATCACCTCCGGTTGTTGTTGTTGAATAAAATCATTCACCGCCGATGGATTGGTAATATCCAACTCCTCTATATCTGTAAATATAAATTGATGTTTGGCACAATTTGCCGAATAATCGCGTAACTTACGACCTAACTGACCATTAGCTCCAAAAACTACTATCTTCATCTTTTTTATTTTATATTCAACAATTCTTTAAGCAGTTGTTTTTCATCTGCTTGTAAAAAATTTTCTTCATTCCATTTTTGCAATTCCTGCTGCAAGGAAATATTCTTATATTGCTGATATTGTTGTGTTTTTTCAAAAAAAGCTAACAAAAACGGCAATACATCATATTTTTTCATGCTGTTAACCAACGACAAACATACTTCACTAATCGTTCCAACACATTCAAAAGGTTTGGTCGGTTTCATGCCGCACAATTCCTTTAGCGTTTCCAAGAGAGACTCATTTTCAAACAAATCGCTTCCATAAATTGTCTTCAAAGTTGAAATATCAATAAAGGGCGATAAAATAGTGAAAGTAAACAAACATTTTGCACAATTTCCACACCAAACATTTGTCTTGCTACCGACATTACAACTTTTAAATGAAGGAAAATAAGACGGATTTTTAGCAAACAAATAAGCAATCTGCAATTCCGTCAAAGGACGTAAAAAGCTATAATAATTCAATTTATCGTTGATATATTTAGCAATATAATTTCTAAAATCGCTTTCAAATTCCAGAGATTTAGAATATTGATGATTTACATCAGAACCAATCACGGTGGCTTCATTAGCGGAATTTTCATTGGACAAAGCCACGTTTTTTCTGCCGCTCAAACATGCCAGCAACATAGTATAAAATGCCAACATAGCAGAAAACGGCGTATGCCCGTTTAAATATCCTTGTGCATTCAATGTCAACAGATTCGGACAAATAGTACGTTTAATTTCCATAAAATTGTTGTCAAAGCCTGCTGTTTTGGCACAATCAACTGTTGCCCCACGCGGATTGATAATCATTGGCATAACATCTTTTTTATTGCGTAAAGCCTCCAAAGTGACTACAGAATCCTTTCCTCCTCCTATCGGCACAATCGTTTTGTCGTATAAATCCACATCTATCAAAGGCACTTCTCTATCTTCTGCCTCTATTTCCACAAAATGATCTATTGTAGTATGAATATTATTGACAAAGAAAAACTCACCTAAGCCATTGAAATATAACTTCTTCCAAAAATCAATAGATGCTTTCGGCAAGGAATTGGCTTTTATAAGTATTTTCGGCGAACAAACCGATTTCCAATAACTAATCAATTCTATCATGCCGATATGAAAGAACAAAGTATCCAAATCCGATAATGAATGATGAGCAAAGAAATTGGCAAAATCGGGATGATATTTGATAATAGATTGTGGTTCAAACACAATATCATCTCCAACCAAAAAACGAAATTGCAAATAGATATCTTGCCCCACCTGTTTGTATTGATAACTATCGTAGGTAAAAATAGGATAACGCTGCCTAAAATGTTCAAATTTTTCTCTATTATCTTGCATGCCTTTGAAATAATTTGCAAGTTTACCACAAAATTTAGACAATTGCCACTCTTTTAGCATTCTTTTTTCAACAATCTTTTATTCACTTTTTTTTGCCGAATTGAATGTTTTTTATAATTACTTTTGCAAAATAAGCAATTTATATTATTGATTATCATAAAAATAAATTTTATTTAGGTAAAAAAAATGACATGTAAGTTTTTTAATACAAAAATTATATGTATTTTTGCAAACCTAAATGCGACAAATGATGTATTGTAGTCCTCACAAAAAATCGGACAGATTAAAAATAGACAAAAATCCTATTTTTATAACACTCAAGGGAGGTGATATTGTCAAGAAATTGCAGTGATGGCTCAAGAATTCGATAACAAACCAAACAAATCAAAGGAAGAATAATGAAAAAGTTATTACTAATTTGTATATTGATTTCAAGCACTTATGTGTTATTTTCACAATATGTGTACTTTGGTTATCCCAATAGCAATGTATCATTAAGAAAAGGAGACATTATTGTTGTAAATATACCATCGTTTTATTTGACAGGATATCATTTTGTACAGGGACCTCAATTGGATAATCTTGCACAATTTTTGAAAAATAATGACTCATTATCATTTCGTATTGATTTATATTTTTGTTTAGGAAGATATAATGACACATTATGGTGTATGGATATATCTGATAAATTAAAAGAACATCTGTGTATAGAACTGCAAAATAGAATTCCTCACCAAAATAATTACAATATTAAAAGCAGAGGTCTTGAAAATCCTATTTATAATAAAAATAAAGATTCTGAAAAAAGTCGAGAGGAAATAATAAAATATGAATACTATAATACTCGTTTAGAAATTATTGTTGAATAAATTTGCATTTGTAACTTGAACGTGGCAAAATAAAAAAAACTCAAGAAAATGAAAAATAGAATTACACCTGAAAGAATCAGTCATTTAAATGCCAATGAAATATTTGTTTTTGGCAGTAACCTTTCCGGCAGCCATGGTGGCGGAGCCGCCAGAACTGCAGTGGAGAAATTTGGTGCAATATGGGGACAAGGTGTCGGCCTACAAGGTCAGTGTTATGCCATACCCACTATGCAAGGCGGCGTAGAAACTATCAAACCCTATGTGGACGAATTTATTGCATTCGCACAACAACATCAAGAATTTGATTTTTTAGTCACTCGCATCGGCTGTGGCATTGCCGGATTTCAAGATGCGGAAATCGCACCGCTTTTTGCCGATTGTGTCAATTTGGAAAACGTAGCCTTACCTAATTCTTTTTGGAAAATATTGAAATAAAACACCTTATAAAACGAACTATGAACGATAAAATCTTATTAAATCATCAGAGAAAAGCTTTAGGAATTTTATGTGCCTTGTTGGCACCTTTATGTCTCGGGTTTGGTTTATTCGGTTTAAATACCAACGCAGAACATTGGTGGTATTCCATTAGTGCCACCTACTATGCCAATAGCAAAATGTTTTTAATCGGCTTGTTATTCACTATCTTTATATATTTTTTAAGTTACAAAGGTTACGATTTATTGGACAGAATTTCGACAATAGTAGCTGCTATCGCTTCAATCATGATAGTTGCATTTCCTTGCGAATGTCCGGGAGCAGGCGAATTGGTAGGTATTTTCAATATTCCTGTAAACATTAGTGCTATCGTCCATAACATAAGTGCTGCTATTTTATTTACCGATTTTGCATTTATGATATGTTTTGCATTTACCAAGACAAACGGAGAAATGACAAAAGAAAAGAAAACTCGTAATACCATTTACTATGTTTGCGCAGGCATTATTGTCTTGTTTGAAATCTGGCAACTCATTACAGCATTGATCGACTTTTTTGAAGGATATTGGACTATTATCAACGAATTTATTATGCTGTTGGCATTTAGTTTTGCATGGCTAACCAAAGGTGGTATGTTTAAAAAATTGAATGACAAAGATGAACAAACAACAACTATATCAATATAAATATCCGCATCCGGCAGTTACTACCGATTGTGTTTTATTTTGTTATAAAAACAAACAATTGCAAGTTTTGCTGATAAAACGTGGAAATAATCCTTACAAAGGTTGGTGGGCATTTCCGGGTGGATTTATGGATATTGACGAATCGATAGAAGAATGTGCCAAAAGAGAATTAAAGGAAGAAACCCACTTGGAAAACATCTATATGCAACAATTTCATTGCTTTGGTTCTGTAAACAGAGATCCACGAGAACGTGTTGTTACCATTGCTTTCATGGCTTTTATCCGTTCTGATGATTACAAGGTAATCGCCGATGATGATGCAAATGATGCTCGTTGGTTTTCTATTGACGAACTGCCGCCTCTTGCCTTTGACCACAAAGAAATGCTGACAATAGCACTGCAAAAGTTAAGAGAAAGAATTCACTTTGAGCCAATTGTATTTCATTTGTTAAATGAAGAATTTTCTATGAGTGAATTGCAAAATGTATATGAATGCATTCTTGACACACACTTCAATCAAGAATATTTTGCCAAAAAGATACTATCTTCCAATATTCTAATAGAAATTCCTTCACCAAGTCATGACATGAAATATGCTTTTAACAAAGAATCATATCAACAACTCAAAGAAAAGGAAAAAGATAAAATTATAATATAAAAAATTGTTTGTCAAAATAACTGATTATTGAACCATTAAAACAAACGTGATGAAAAAGGTGTTGACATTATTACTTTCTTTATCCATGTTAACAACAATGGCTCAATCAGCTTTAATCACATTTACCGCTCCTATTGTTAAAGACACCATTCATGCTTTATCTTTTGAGGTTTATGTACAATACCATGGCAACGATTCATTAGTTTGCATGCCTGAAATGGCTTTCAAAGCCGATATTGGTGACACCAGCATTTACGATACCCTTACCATGGTCTATGACAACTACAATATTTGGAAGGTTTCGTCTCCTCAATATTATTACGGAGCAACTGTCACCTATAGCATTACCATACATCATTCGGATAGTAGTATCACATTGACAGACTCCACATTTTTGATGCCCGGAACAGACATGGATACTATCAATTTGATAGGTAATCATTCCAATTACTATTCTCCTTGCAATTTATCACATAATTATAATTGGAGCCGGCAAATTTATCTCTCCCGCGAACTCCAAACCTATTCCAAAGGAGGATTGATCACAAAAATAGCTTGGCGATATACTGATACCAACTCACACATATCTCACAATCAAGCATGCTACATGATGGCAACTGATGATTCGGTAGTTACAAAAGACTATATCAACCCTATCAACAATAATTCTATACAACAAGTATGGTCAGGAGATATCGCTTGGAACAATGGCTGGTGTGAGATTACTTTAGACTCAGCATTTTTCTTACCTGCCGATAAAAATCTAATGATTTTTTGGGAAAATCGACATGGCGAAAATTATGGTTATAACTACAAATTTTATCATCATTCCACTCCCAACAATAGTGCTGCATATAATTATAGTGATGTTAGTTTTCCCCTATCGTCCGGCAATATTACAAATTATCGTCCTGACATTCAGCTAACTATCTGCTCACAATTTGCCGCCTACCACGGCACTGATATTGGTATTGTAAAAATATTAGAACCTATCACCGAAGCATCTAACTTATGCACACCTCAATATACATCTGTAAAGGCTTGCTTAGTCAATATGGGCGACAATATCTACCATTATGATTCCAACAATGTAACTTTCAATTTGGAAGTAAGTTCTCCTATCCATTTCGTTGCAACTAAAACCCTCCGTATCGGCACCTTGAAATCCGGCGAAATGGATACTATCGAAATTACAAGCTTATTGCCCAATCATCGTGCCGGTGCTTACAGTATGAAAATTTGGCTGCAAGACAACCAAGATTTGTATGATTTTGACGACACCATATACCATAGTTATATATCAGGGAAAATGGAACTTCCTATTGACATAGATTTTTCCAATGGCATGTCGTCTTTTTTTAAATATATGGACAACAAAGGCACTACTGATGGATGGGTAACTATCAACGATTCTAATAGGTTTGACAAAGTAAGGCCGCTTACCGGTAACGCCATGATAAAATTTGATGGTTCAAGAGGTTCATTCACACAATTATATTCTTGCCAATTAAATTTAAATAAAACTTCAAATCCGACATTAGATTTTTGGTATTGGCATGACACCTCATCCAACACTTCTCCTTTAGATTATACCGATGTTCGTTTAACTTTAGATGGCGGACAAACCTTCACTACTTTATTTTCCATCAAGAAAAACAATGGCAAAGACATGGGATGGACACAATATACTTGCCATTTAGACAATTTTGTCAATCATTCTTGTGTGATTCTATTATTTGAATCTATGCGAATGTCATTGCCACAATTCGATGGCGAACAATATATAGACAGAATAAAATTGAACGCTGACCAAGATTTAGCCATAAACCCCATTCCTTTCCCTGATATCTCCTCTTGCCATTTTACAGAACAAAAACTGAATTTGATATTAAGCAGCCTGACTGCACAAAATATTAATTTTGCCGATTATCCAACATCTCTGCAAGTAGATATCAGCGGAGCCACTACAAAAAATTATACCATTCCTTTAAGAAGTGGAACTGTTTTAGGTCTAAACGACTACATAGTAGTAATAGACAGTAATTTTGACTTTTATCCGGGCACCTACTACATTTATGCCAAAATAATGACACCCGTAGATCAAATAAGTGCTAATGACATATTATACGATACTCTCATCATTCATCCGGCTATGGATGTAACTATTTCTCAAATTACAAATAGCCATCTTTTTACAGATTGTATTGTGATAGGTACTCATGTAAACCAGACTGTCTCCGTCAAAAACAATGGAAACATCAATATGGATAGCACCATTCTTACATTAAATTTATATGACATTACAGGTAAAAAAATTGATTGTTTTTTCGATAGCATCTACTCTACCATCACCGCTGACGATAGTTTAATTTATACTTTTGCAAAACCATACCTTGTCCCCAATGATGAGATATATTCAGTAGAAGTAATTGCAAGTCAATCTTGTAATCCATCATTTAATTATTCGGATGTTATATCAGAATGTGTTGACCAAAACGATGTGGCTGTTACAGATATCCTATACCCGTTAAACGACAATGCATGCCACAATGTTGGCGAAAATATAAAAGCAAAAGTAAGAGTTCTCAACCGTCATCCTTATGAAAATGCACAAGGTATAGTATTGCATGTAGTTACAAAAACGGAAAATAGTACTATTACCCATTGGACAGAAACTTTAAATGACATTGCCTCCAACTCTTATTTAGACTTTGAAGTACCCCAAAGTTTCAAAATTCCCAACAACGCATATTTTACTATCACCGCCTTTATCAACACGATAGATGCCAATCCTGACAATGACACACTATCTTTGACCAAATGCATCGACTTGGACATTGACGAAGACAATTGTCCTATACTTTCATTAAGTCAAAATATTCCCAATCCTGCCTATTCGCAAACGAAAGTTGACTACAATGTTCCTGAAAGCGGAACAGTTGTTTTCACCATTACCAATATTACAGGACAAATTCTTTATCAAACATCACAAGAGGCAATCGCCGGAAAAAATTGCATATTCTTAAATATTGAAAACTTATCTGCCGGCATATATTTTTATACAATGCTCTTCAATGGGCAACAAATCACTAAGAAAATGACTATAAAAAATAACAATCATGATACCAGATTATTTTAAACATCAAGAAGGTTCCATCACCATTTGTAATAAAGATGGCATAATTATTTACATGAATGACAAATCAATAGCGACTTTTGGCAACAAGATTGGACAAAGTTTGTTTCCTTGCCATTCAGAAAAATCTATAGAAAAAATTCATGCCTTACTTCAAGGAGGTAGCAACGCCTACACGATTGAAAAAAACGGCTTAAAGAAAATCATCTATCAAACTCCATGGAAAGATGACAATGGTGAAATCGGTGGTTTGATAGAATATTCTTTTGTAATTCCTTTTGACATGCCACACCATATCAGATAATGAAACGCACAATTTTTCTGCTATCTATTATTTTTTTGAATTTATATTCTTGCAGACCGCCAAAGCCTGAAGAAAAATTTTGTGCCACACCCTATCAGTTGGAGATACCTCGCTATTTTCCGACTTTGCTCAATCAACCTGATGACAACCCGCTTACCATAGAAGGTGTGAAGTTGGGTAGATATTTATTCTACGATAGCAGACTTCGCGGATATGCCGGCAACAATCCTGATTCAATGATGTGTTGTGCATCTTGCCATATACAAGCCAACGCTTTTGAATGCGGCCTCAATCATCCGAAATACATTGACGGAAAAACATTCGGCATCAACGGAAAACCTACACCGCATGCCATGATGCCATTGTGTAATTTGATTTTCAACAATAATGGTTATTTTTGGAACGGCATGATTTACAATACAAATCCCAACCCTCTTTATTGCAATTTGGAAGACATTGTCAGAATGGGTATTGAAGCAGAACATGAAATGAATTCCTCTATGGATCGATGTATCGCCACCTTGAAAACTATTGATATGTATCCACCACTATTCAAAGCGGCTTTTGGAACAGATGATATCACTGCCGAAAGGGTGGAAAAAGCCATTGCTCAATTTATCCGCACTTTGATTTCTTCTAATTCTCGTTTTGACCAATATATTAGAGGCGAGATACAGCTAACTGACGATGAATTAGCTGGATATGTACTATTTTGCACAGAAGAAGGTGCCGATTGTTTCCATTGTCATGGAAGTGAAGGCAATCTGCTGATGACTACCAACCAATACTACAACAATGGTTTAGACAGTATTTTCACCGACAATCGAGATAGATATGCCGTAACAGGAAAAGAATCAGACAAAGGTGCTTATAGGGCACCTTCCTTAAGAAACATTGAATTGACAGCACCCTACATGCACGATGGTCGCTACAAAACCTTAGACGAAGTAATAGATTTTTATAGCGAAGGTTTACATTATTCACCATACGTACATCCTTTGATGCATCATTTAAACGATGGCGGAATTTTGTTGACTCCAAAAGAAAAAAGTCAGTTGAAAGCATTTTTGCTTACTCTAACTGACACATCTTTTATCAACAATCCTGCTTTTTCTAAACCTCACAATTTGCCCTAGCCTTCAGCAAATAAATGCCAATACCACAATGCAGGCAATTCTTTTTATTGCAATAATTTTGATATAATTCTATCAAAGCCTGAGAATGCAAAGCATTCTTGACATGAGAATGAATGGCCTGATATTTTCTTACTATCGTATTCTCTTCTGCCGGCATACTTTCCAACAATTCCAAAACTTTGTTCTTTTTATCCACTTGCTCCATCCAAGTGGCATAAGCATAAACAAAAGGAAGTATTGTATTGATGATAAGTGAATAAATTGCCTGCTTGCCCAATTTTTTCTCTTGTTTTTTAGCAACTACGTCAAATTGATAATGTGTATCCCAATATGAAGATGCTTTAACAGAAAGAATATCCACCAATTCTTTCACATGATTTGCTTCCATCACTTCGGAAAACAAATTATGCGATTGGCACATCAAATTAGCCAATTGCGACAATCTAATTGTCGGAAAACCTGACGGATACATTTTTGCAAACTTCCATGTTGCCACCGTGCAAGGTGCTGACAGATTATATTTTCGTTTTAGAAAGTTATACTCTTTTTGCAACATTTTTGGATATTCGTCATTATAATCAGGTTCCAACAAACCTGCTTGTCCGAAAAACATTGCCTCAATTTGCAGACAACTATCATGTTGTTTGGCAATGACACTTAATGGCAAAGATTGTGCTATCATTTGCATCGGCAAGGCATTGATTTTAAAGCCAAAAGCCTTCGCCAACAATTCATAAAAAACTTGTTCTTTATTGTTTACTGTTTGTTCTAAATATCTATTGATATCTTCCGTTCGCCTGTCTAATCGATTTACCACCATTCTATCCAGCCAAGTTACTAAACGAAATTGATCAATATCAGCTAAACTTTTTTCACATATAATAGGACAACCTTTTTCTATATATCTTCTATAATCACTTTCCAACGATTTGTTTATCAGCGTATTCAATTCAAATACACGCAAAACTTCTCCTTTGGAATTTTTTACATCTACATCATGTTCATAAACAACATGCAGCACTACATTATCGTAGGCCGAATCTCCCGAATGCCCGTGCTTAAGCCAATCGGAAGATTTTTTATGAATTTCTATGCTGCCAATCCATAAAACATTGTTGATTTTTATTTTTGCATTGAAAAAATCCGGACCGCTATCCAAGTTTTCTTCTCCCACTGATACAATTTCCAACTTTTCACCTGTCACCAAGTGATAGTCAGTCAATGGAAAAACTCTGTTTTTCCAAATATATTGTAGCAGTTTTTCTTCCATTGCTTACAATTGCTTGTAGAAATTAGTCGAATTGGCTTGTGAAGTGCATGTAATCACTAAATCGTTGATACATACATGCTTTGGCATAGATACCAAATATCCCACCACATCTGCAATATCTTCTGCATACAAAGGTTTATAACCTTTATAAACATTATCTGCCGCATTTTTATCACCTTTGAAACGGACAAGTGAAAATTCCGTATCAGCAGCTCCCGGACAAATTTGGCTCACTTTGATACCGTATGGCAACATATCCACCCGCATGGCTTTGCTGATAGCATCTACAGCATGCTTCGTACAACAATATACATTGCCATTAGGATAAACTTCTTTGCCGGCAACTGAACCTATATTGATAATATAGCCGGATTTTTTTGCTACCATCAAAGGCATAATAAAATGGCTGACATTCAACAAACCTTTTACATTGGTATCTATCATTCTATTCCAATCTTCAATATCGCCATTTTGAATACCTCCCAAGCCAAGTGCCAAACCGGCATTATTGACCAACACATCAATATTTTTCCATTCTTCAGGCAAATTTTCTATAGCTTGTTTTACGACTTCATAATCACGAACATCGTATTGAGAAACCAATACTTTTATTTGATATTCTTGCTGCAATGTTGCTGCCAATTCTTCCAAACGTTCTTTTCTACGACCTGTAATAACTAAATCGTATTTCAACTGAGCTAATTTTCTTGCAATTGCTTTACCAAAGCCACTTGTAGCACCTGTTATATATGCTATCATAATTTTATTTTTTTTAGTCTGCTCTATTTTTATAAAATACTATGGTAATTGCATTGGTTACAATGGCAAAAATGGTCATTCCTAACAAATAAAAACGCATATCTACCAATGAACTTCCTTTTAGAATAATACTTTTCAAAATGACTATAAAATGAGCGATTGGATTTACCAGATTCATAATCTGAGCCCATTGCGGCATACTTTCCAATGGTGTAAACAAACCACTCAACAATATAAATACTATAAAGAAAAATATCATTACAAACATGGACTGCACTTGATTTTCAGCGAAAATACTCACCATAAATCCCAATCCCAACATTGCCAATAGAAATATGGCTGTTATCAACATCAAAGCGGACAAAGAACCTTGAATGTGAATACCAAACACGAATATCATTATCCAAATGCCGATAAAAAATTCCAACATGCCTATCACCCAAAACGGAAACATTTTTCCAATGAAGAATTGTGTTTTGGTAATCGGAGTAATATTTATCTGTTCTATGGTACCTATCTCCTTTTCTCTAACAATATTCAATGTGGAAAGCATAGCTCCTATCATACTGACCAAGACGGCTAAAATTCCCGGAACAAAAGCATTTTTATAATCCATTTTGTTGTTAAACCACCTCGATACTGTCAGTTCCGCTTTGTTGGCAGCCACTGACTGACTATTATTTTGTAACGATTGTTTGAAATAATCCCCAAGAAACTGCTGCAAATAGGCAACACCTATGGCAGCCTTCATACTATTGACAGCATTGGCAGTGATACCGATTGTCGGCTGTTGTTGGCGATATACATTCACTTCAAAATTAGGTGGAATTTCTATCATAATATCCACTTTGTTTTTCTTCATAGCCAATTCACCAAATTGCTGATTGGGAACATTGTTTACCAATCTGAAATATTTTGTGGCTGCCAAAGTATTGGTTAAATCTCTTGTCAAAGATGATTGGTCGTAGTCAACCACTGCCACATTTAAATATTTTATCTCCATATCTGCCGCAAAAGGAAATACCAACAATTCGGCCAATGGCAACAATGTTACCAATTTCCATAGCACCGGGTTACGGAAGATTTGCAAGAACTCCTTTTTTATCAGTATGAGAATGGTACGCATTTTATGAAAAAAATTCGAGCCTTTTACCGACTCGAACTTTATATTTAGATAATTGTAACTACTATTTATATTCTTTTGGAGCGGTTCCATTCAACACTTCATTGGCACACATAGCCAATGCAAGCATTTCATTTTCACCTTTATAGATTTTTACCGGAGCAATCCAATTGATTCTTTCTATTATTTTTTTCATCCATGGCTTGCTATAGGCTATACCGCCTGTCAACAAGATAGCATCAACTTTGCCGGCTACTACTGCTGCCAAACGACTGATTTCCAATGATACTTGATAGCAGAATGCTTCCACCAACAATTGACTCTTTGGGTCGCCTGCCAATGCATCGGTTTCCACCTTCAAGGAATCGTTAGTTCCTAAATATGCTACAAAGCCACCCTCGGCAGTAATCATCTTTTTGATTTTTTCTTTTGTATAATCACCACTGAAGCAAACATCTATCAATTTGCTGGCATTGATAGAACCGGAACGGGTTGGAGAAAATGCCCCCAATCCACACAAAGCACGATTTACTTCCACTGTTCTGCCGTGGTTGTGCATGCCGACCGATACGCCACCGCCAAGGTGTGCAATAATCAAATTCAAATCTTCGTATTTTTTCCCTATTTCACGAGCATACAATTTTGCTGTCATTTTTTGGTTGAGGCAATGCCAAATTACACCCTCTTTTGCAGGATCCATATCAAATACCGGATGTCCGGTGATTTTTGCAAAATCCGGACGTTCGTCAACAATACCCGGATCGGCAATATATGCATCTTTCAAACCGAAATCTTTTGCAATACTGTCGGCGATTAACGCACCCAAATTGCAAGCATGCTTGCCTTGAATACCTTCATGACATTCTTGCTTCATCAATTCGTTGACTCTATATGTTCCTGATTCACAAGGACGGGTTAAACCTCCACGACCTATCACTATGGCAACATCGTGTCTGCCAACTCCGTGTTTATCCAACATTTCCAAAATTGCTTGTTTGCGATAGTCGAATTGATCTGCTACTTCTGCAAATTTTTGAATTTCTTCTAATGGATGACTGATATTTTCTGTAAAAACTTCCTGTTCGCCTTCATAAACTGATACTTTTGTAGAAGTTGCTCCAGGATTGATTGCTAATATTATATTTTTTGCCATTATATTATTTTTTTATTCTTTGTTTGATAAAATTGTTATTCCTATTCAATTTGCAAAGATACAAAAAAAATAAATAATTTACGTTCTTTTTTTGAAAAATTTATCATGATTATTCAACATTTTTTTCTTGTTGAAATTCATGCCGAAATTATTACTCAAACGATTGCATATCAACCATTTGTTTATAAACACCACCTTTATTAATCAAATCTTTGTGCGACCCTTTTTCAACAACGTTTCCTCCTTCAAGCACATATATTTCGTCTGCATTGACAATTGTTGACAATCTATGAGCGATAATAATACAAGTTTTTCCATCTGCAAGGTGGTCTATCGACGTTTGCACCATTCGTTCGGTTTGAACATCCAAAGCCGATGTGGCTTCATCTAATATTAAAATAGGCGGATTTTTCAACAAAGCTCGGGCAATACTTATCCTTTGCTGTTGTCCTCCGGACAATTTGGCACCTCTATCGCCAACGTTGGTTTGATAAGCATCTTCAAATTCTTTGATAAACAATTCTGCATTGGCTACTTG